>ERZ795048.10-NODE-10-length-246185-cov-120.173051_pt1 | contig 246185 bp, 196 predicted proteins | sample MGYA00375132_ERZ795048 | MGnify/ENA primary metagenome ERZ795048 (study PRJEB30177, sample SAMN05720225) | activated sludge metagenome | isolation source: Anaerobic digester | place: Hong Kong | collected 2014-12-17 ...
CCTATCTCATTGCGGGAAAACTGGACTTCAACTTACCCACATGAAACAGCGAGGAAACAAAAACTCTTTACCCGGTAAAAACGATATCCCTCGGGAGGTCGATGGAGAGGTTTTCCCTTCCCTCCGCCGTGACCAGCACGTCATCCTCGATGCGGACACCGATCCCGGCAAAGGGCTTTGCGGAACCTTCCGCATCCTCCGGGATATAAATTCCCGGCTCAATCGTCAGCATCATTCCCGGGGCGAGCTTCAGGCCGGGGTCCTCCATTCCGAAGGACCCGGCATCGTGGACGTCGGACCCCAGCCAGTGACCGAGCCGGTGGGGAAAGAAGGTCTTGTGGCGGTTGGAGGTCACAATCTCTTCAATATCTCCGGAAAGAATGCCCAGATCAACGAGAGCAGAGGTGACCTTTCGCTGACAGATCTGGTTCAGCTCGTAGAGAGAAATCCCGGGACGGACTTCGTCCACCATGGTCTGCTCAATGGCAAGGACTGCATCGTAAATGGCATTCTGCTCAGGAGTCGGGGCCTGGGTTTCGGGAAGAAAGGTCCGTGTAAGGTCTGAAGCATATCCGCCGTACAGGCATCCGGAATCGAGAAGAAAGAGTTCTCCGGGTTCAATCTGCTTCGAGTTCTCTACATAGTGAAGATAGGTCGCATTGACCCCGGCAGCCACAATCGTGGGAAAAGAGGGGCCGTCGCCGCCCTCAAACCGGTAGATTTCCTCCACCATGGCTTCCACCTGATATTCGAACATGCCGACCCTTGTCTCCTTTATGGCGGAAGCAAAGGCCTTCATGGCAATCTGGACCGATTTCCTTGTCAGTTCGATTTCATCCTGAGTTTTTATCAGGCGCAGGGGGTGAAGGATTTGGCCGCTGTCCACAACGGCCCCCGGATTGTTCTCGGGTTTCTGATTTCTTCGCAGATGGGTCAGGACACGCAACACCATGGCGTCATACTCGGAACGGACGCCGAATCTGTAAAAGAGACGGCGTTTTCCAAAGAGGAGCTCTGTTAACTTTTCTTCCAGAGATTCGAAGGAAAAGGCTTCATCGGCTCCAAAGACATCACGGGCACCTTCCATTCCGAAGCGGCGTCCCGTCCATCGCTCCAGGTCGGGATTTCTGGGGCGGACAAAGAGTTTGTACGGGCTGGAATCTCCGGGAATCAGGATCAGGGCGGCGTCGGGTTCTGGAAAACCGCTCAGGTAAAGGAAGTTCCGGTCCTGGTAAAAGCGGGGGGCTCCTCCCATTTCGTGGCCTTCAGGTGTGGCAAAGAGAAGAAGGACATCGCCATCCTCCATCTTTGCCCTGACCTTGTCTCTGCGTTCCATATGATGATGGGTAATCATAGGCAAAGTGTAGCACAGCAGTCCAATTCTCGTTTCCAATCTTCCCATTGCACGGTCAGGCTATAATGGTAGGAAGATGGAATCACATGTTCCTTCCGCGAGTCCTGAGACCGGCAGAGATCCCGGCCTGAAGATCACCGTAATCGGTGGTATCGTCAACCTGGTTCTGACCGGGATCAAATTCCTGGCAGGCATTGCGGGAGGCTCCTCCGTCCTCGTTGTCGATGCCATTCACTCTCTTTCCGATCTTGCTACCGATATCGTCGCATTTGCCGGACGGAGGTGGGCCCTCCTTCCTCAGGATCGAGACCACCCTTACGGGCATGGAAGGATTGAGACTCTTGCCGCCTTGATCATGGGACTCTTTCTCATTGGATTGGCTGTCTACTTTGCCGTCGATTCGGTTCAGAAATTTCTTCACCCCAGGGCGGAGTTGCCCGGATATATCACCCTGGCGGCCGCGTTGATTTCTATTATTTCAAAAGAAGTACTTTACCGTTCCACGGTTCGAGTCGGAAAAGAGATGCATTCCGGTCTCATTATTGCCAATGCCTGGCACCATCGATCTGATGCCCTTTCCTCCGTGGTGGCCTTTCTGGGAATCTTATTCGCCCGGCTCGGAACACCGGCCATGGATCCTCTGGCGGCCCTGATCGTGGTTCTCATGGTGGGTCACGCAGGCTTTGCCATCTTTCTTGATGCCTTTCGCAACCTTGCCGATACCATGGTGGAGGAAGCCCTGCAGGAGCAGATCCGGGCATCCCTCTCCCGCGTGGCGGGGGTCAGGGATTTTCACGATTTTCGCGCACGCCGGGTCGGGAGCGAAGTCTGGGTCGATGTTCATCTGCAGGTCCCTTCCGAGATTTCCGTGTCCGAAGGGCACTACATTGCAGAACGTGCGCGAAGAATGGTTCTTCAGGATATTCCTGAAGTGAGGGAAGTTCTGGTTCATATCGACCCCGAAGGAGGGAGCGACAGAGGGGAACCGCTCATGGACCGGGAAAGGCTCCGTGAGGAAATGAATCGGGCCCTGAAAGGTGTTATCAGGTTAGATACGGTGGAACATGTTACGATCGACTATCGAGAAGGCGGCATCGACCTTACCCTGAGGCTCCTTCAGCCTGCGGCCTTGACGCTGGGAGAAGCGGATTACCTGGGGGAGAGGGTTCGGCAGTGTCTGCTCGGCCTGGAAGGTGTCCGAACCGTTCAGGTCAACTATAGCCCGGGGAGTACGCCTTGACACAGGTTCATGTCTATGTTCAGAAGGGGATCAATTCATCGATGCTTCAGCAGGCCACAGCCCTGTTCCCCATGGAGTGGCATGCCTCTATTCCGGAGGGGGGAAATTATCACCTTCCAGCCCTCATTCTCTGCCTGGAACCACCGGACGGGTCTCTTCCTCGCGGTATGGGGATCTGCAGGATCGGTTCGGGAGCTCAGGATCACGGATCCTTCCGGATTCGAAATGAGAAGGATATTGAAGGTTTTTCAAGGGGGCTCTTTCGGATTCTGCCCACACTCATGGCGGCAGCGGACCATTCGTATACCAAGGAGTTTGTGGATATCGGCATCCTCCTTGCGGCGGAAAAGGATCTCGATCGCCTGCTCGACCTGATTCTGACCAAAGTGCGCCAGCTGACTTGCTCGGACGCCGCCAGCCTCTATCTCGTTCGGGGAGAAGATGCAGATCGACACCTGATTTTCAAGCTGGCCCAGAATGACTCCTGCCCCCTGTCCCTGAAAGAGGTAAAGCTTCCTCTTTCCAAGGAAAGCCTTGCGGGCTATGTGGCCATCACGGGGGAAACCCTTCGCATCGATGATGCCTACCAGCTTCCCGAAGGGGTTCCCTACTCGATAAACCGTTCCATTGACAGGTCATCCAACTATCGTTCCAAATCGATGCTGGTCATTCCCATGACCAACCATCAGGGCGAAATTATCGGAGTTCTCCAGCTGATCAACCGGAAGCCCGATTCGCACCTTCTCCTCTCCGCGCCGGAGATTGCCGAGCGGGAAGTACTTCCCTATGATGAGGAAATCCAGGAACGGATTACTGCCCTTGCCAATATGGCCGCCGTTGCCATCGAAAACAGCCAGCTCTACGATTCCATCCGCAATCTCTTTGAGGGTTTTGTTCAGGCATCGGTGACGGCGATCGAGCAGCGGGATCCGACGACAAAAGGGCACTCTCTCCGGGTCAGCATCCTGACAGTCGAGGTGGCCAAAATTATCGATCGGCTTTCCACCCGACCCTTTCGTGACGTGAAGTTTTCTTCTGCCATGATCCAGGAGATCAAATGGGCGGCGCTTCTGCACGACTTCGGAAAGGTTGGTGTCAGGGAGGAAGTTCTTGTCAAGGCTAAGAAACTCTACCCGTACGAAAGAGAACGGGTCGAACAGAGGTTCCGATACATGCGGAAAGCCGTGGAAGCCGATATCCTGAGGGAAAAACTGAACCTTCTCCTTGAGGGAAACGGAGCGGATCTTTCCAGTCTCGATCTGAAGCAGGCCGATTTAATTCATACCCTGGATGCTTACCTTGAAGCCATTCTGAAAGCCGATCTGCCGACGGTATTACCCGAGGGAGATTTTGAATTTCTCCAGAAAATACAGCGATGGATCTATGAAACTTCCAATGGCGAGCGACTCGTTGCGCTGGAACCCAAGGAGGCACAGATACTTTCGATTCGCAAGGGATCCCTCGATGAGCGGGAACGCCTGGAGATCGAGTCCCATGTGACCCACACCTACAATTTCCTGAAAAAGATCCCCTGGACGAAGGATCTTAAGCATATCCCTGAAATTGCCTACCGTCACCATGAAAAGCTGAACGGGCGGGGATATCCCCTGGGTCTGGGTGCACCGGAGATTCCCATCCAATCCAGGATTATGACGGTTGCCGACATCTTTGACGCCCTGTCCGCTTCCGATCGTCCCTACAAGAAAGCGGTGCCCGTGGATCGGGCCCTCGATATCCTCAGGATGGAAGCAGGGGATGGTCAACTGGACTCTGAAATTGTCGAGGTTTTTATCGATGCAGAGATATGGAAGCAGACTCTTCATCTTCGTCAGACTGCTTCCTGATCGGTCTCGATGCCTCCTACTCCAGGGATGACTCTCTTCAGATAGGGGCCGCTGTCGCCCTTCGATTTCCCCGGTTAGATGTCGTCTCCGTTACTGTCGCATATCAACGCGATCCTGCACCCTATCGTCCCGGATTCTTCTCGGAACGTGAGGGAGATCTCTTTCTTTCTCTTATCGATACGCTTGCGTTTCATCCAGAGGTTGTCTTTGTTCACGGTCACGGCAGGGTGCATCCGAAACGGTCCGGCCTGGCGGTTTACGTAGGCGAACGTTGTTCCCTGCCAACGGTGGGGGTGGCGGATCAGCCACTCTGCGGAACCTGGAAGGAGCCGGAGCCTTACCGTGGGGACCATTCCCTTATCGTTGCCGGGAATGAGATTCTTGGTGCCCGGGTTCGCACGGTGCGGGATGTGCGTCCTGTCACCGTATCGACCGGCTTTGGAATTCTACTTGAGGACGCCATCGATTGGGTCCTGAAAACCAGTATAAAATTCCGAATGCCCGAACCGATTCGACAGGCCCACATGGGAGCGGGAAAGGCCCGAAAAAACAAGATTCAGGAGGAGCGAAAATCATGAAATCCTATCGAAAAGAACTCTGGTTTCATATTCCGGAACGCAGGGGCTTTGTGAACATCACCGGGGAAGTGGAAGCCTGTTTGAGAGAGAGCGGAGTGACAGAGGGGCTGGTGCTGGTCAACGCCATGCATATCACGGCATCGGTATTCATCAACGATGACGAGCCTGGCCTTCACGGAGATTTTGACACATGGCTGGAACAACTGGCTCCCCATGAGCCCGTTTCCCTGTATCGGCACAATCGGACGGGTGAAGATAATGGGGATGCCCATTTGAAACGGACCATCATGGGTAGAGAGGTGGTTGTGGCGATCACCCGGGGAGCTCTGGATTTCGGCCCGTGGGAACAGATCTTCTACGGAGAATTTGACGGAGACCGGAAGAAACGGGTCCTGGTCAAGATTATTGGAGAGGGATAATCGACAGGGCAGATTCATTCCCGGCTACTATCTGTAGTAGTTTATTATCCTGGATACGCAATACCTGAGGGGGCGGATAATTTGCAAAAGTTCGCGCAACGTTGACAAAACGTACTTTGTATGATAGTGTCTTTATCCGTGGAAAGGTTGACGATTATCTTCGTTCCCCACGAGCGGGCGAAGTTCAGAAAGATACGTGTTGCACTCCCCCTTCTCTGGCTCTTTATTACGGGCTTCGTGTTGGTATTTGCGGCCAGTATCTATTTGACGTTTCAATTTTTTCACGCAAAGGTGCACCAGACCGCCATGCGTCAGTTGCAGACCAAGAACCTTGAGCTGACGGAAAAGATCGCCTACTACGAAGACCACCTCTCTCATATCGAACGACAGATGAAGGCCATTGAACGGAAGACGCAATCCCTCGCTCTCATGAGTGACTTTGAAACCGGGGGATCAAGTGAAGGGGTGGGAGGTATCGGAGGACTGGAAGCACGGCCTGTCGAACGGGGAGATGGAATTATTCTCTGGCAGAACCGGCTTCTCAAATCCCTCGATAAGATGGCGGATCTTCAGGTCGAGAATGCCAAGCTTCTCGCCACAACACCCACCATTGCGCCTGTTCAGGGAGTTCCGACAACAGGGTTCGGCATGCGGACCGATCCTTTCACGGGAAAACCTGAATTCCATACGGCTCTGGATATTTCCACGGCCCGGGGAGAAGAAGTGGTTGCTCCTGGAGATGGTCTCGTTGTTTCTGTCGGCTATGATGGTGGATATGGAAATGTCGTTAAGGTATCCCACGGGCGCGGAATGGTAACCCTCTTCGCTCATCTTTCCAGAACTTCGGTTCTTGTGGGGCAGAAGGTCCGACGTGGTGAGACCCTGGGGTTTGTGGGCTCCACAGGCAGAAGCACGGGCCCGCACCTCCATTACGAAGTTCAACTTAACGGGAAACCAGTCGACCCCGCGGCCTATATCTTAGATTCTCTGTAGGTTTTCAGGTTGGTCGGTCCCGGGAGCCCAACACTGAAACCATGATCAACAAACTCCTTGTCAAGATCATCGGAACGGAAAATGAACGCGTTTTAAAGCGGATTCTGCCTCTGGTCTCTGCGGTCAACGATGTGGAAGGACGGTTCAAGCCTCTTTCCAATGACCAGCTCCGGGCCATGACGGGGGAGTTCCGCCAGAAACTTGACCAGGGTGCGACTACGGATGACATTCTGGTCGATGCCTTTGCGGTCGTGCGGGAAGCAGCACGCCGCAGCCTCCATATGCGCCACTTCGATGTTCAGGTGATCGGTGCAAAGGTTCTCTACGATGGAAAGATCGCAGAGATGAGAACGGGTGAAGGAAAAACCCTCGTTGCAACGATGCCGGCCTACCTGCGTGCGCTGGAGGGGAGGGGGGTACACGTCGTCACGGTCAATGATTACCTGGCCCGTCGTGATACCGAATGGATGGGGCAGATCTATCGATTTCTTGGCCTTTCCGTGGGAACCATCCAGGCCGGCCTGACCGACAGTCAGAGGCAGGAAGCCTACGGTGCCGATATTACCTATGGGACCAATAACGAGTTCGGGTTCGATTACCTCCGGGATAACATGAAGTTTTCCATTGAATCGATGGTCCAGCGTCCCCACTACTACGCGATCGTGGACGAAGTGGACTCGATCTTGATTGACGAGGCCAGAACACCGCTCATTATTTCCGGACCCTCAGAAGAATCGACAGAAATCTATTACCGGGTCAATCGAATTATCCCAAAACTGGTTCGTGGAGAAGAAATCGCAGAACGACAGGGGGAAAAACGGGTGACGGGGGATTTTATCGTGGACGAGAAGGCCCGTTCCGTCACGCTCACCGAAGAAGGTGTGGCAAAAGTCGAAAATCTTCTTCGAGTCCGTAATCTCTACGACCCGTCCAATATGGATCTTCTCCATGCAGCCCAGCAGGGCCTCAAGGCTCACGCCCTCTTCAACCGGGATGTTGACTATATTGTCAAGGATGGAGAGGTCATCATCGTGGATGAATTTACGGGCCGTCTTATGCCGGGACGCCGATGGAGCGACGGACTGCATCAGGCGGTGGAAGCGAAAGAGGGAGTCAAAATCGAGCGGGAGAATCAGACCCTCGCGACCATCACTTTTCAAAACTACTTTCGCATGTATGAAGTTCTGGCGGGAATGACGGGGACAGCTGAAACGGAAGCCGCGGAATTTTCTCAGATTTATAAGCTGGATGTTGTCGTGATTCCGACCAACCGACCGATGGTCCGAAAGGACCATCCCGATATCATTTACCGGACAAAAATCGAAAAGTGGCGGGCTGTCGTTGAAGAGATCGCGCAGCTTAACGAAGTGGGACAGCCCGTTCTCGTGGGCACCATCTCCATCGAAAATTCCGAACTTCTTTCAAAATTGCTCCGAAAGAGAAAAGTGCCCCACGTCGTCCTCAATGCCAAATACCATGAACGGGAAGCGGAAATTGTCGCCCAGGCCGGGCGAAAGGGTGCGGTAACGATTGCCACCAATATGGCAGGGCGAGGGACCGATATTCTCCTGGGAGGAAACCCGGAATTTCTGGCACGAAAGGATGTGCACCCGGAGGAGGGACAGGAAAAATTTGACCGGAAGGTGGAAGATTTCCGGGAATTATGTTCCCGGGAACGGGATGACGTTCTTTCAATTGGCGGGCTTCATATTCTGGGTACGGAGCGGCATGAGTCCCGTCGGATCGACAATCAGCTTCGAGGTCGTTCCGGCCGACAGGGTGATCCCGGAACGAGTCGCTTTTACCTCTCACTGGAAGACGATCTGATGCGAATCTTCGCCTCGGACCGTGTTTCCTCCATCATGCAGAAGCTTGGTATGAAAGAGAACATACCCATAGAGAGCAAGATGGTTTCCCGCGCCATTGAGCGGGCCCAAAAGCAGGTCGAGATGCACAATTTTGACATTCGGAAGCACCTTCTCGAATACGATGACGTCATGAACAAACAGAGGGAAGCCATCTATACGATGCGGAGAGAAATCCTGGACGGGAAAATGGGGAAGGAGTATCTCCTGGAGGTAGGCCGAAATATTCTTGATTATCAGGTTGATCAAAATTGCCCGAAGAATATCGATCCCGATGACTGGACCCTTGATGCCATTATTCGGGAGATCCGTCGATACTTTGGAATCAACCTGGAAGAAGAGCTTGAAACGCTGAAAACTCTTGGAATCGATGAGCTCAAAGAACACCTGTGGAGCCGTGTTGAATCTTCTTACAATCTCCGCAGGGAAACGTACGGGGATGAGATGCTGGACAACCACGAACGCTTTATCATGCTGGCTGTCGTGGATCACCAGTGGAAGGATCACCTTCTTGCCCTGGACCATCTCAAAGAGGGAATCGGGATGAGAGCATACGGACAGAGAGATCCCCTGGTTGAATACAAGAGGGAGAGCTTCGATATCTTCCAGGCCATGATGGATCGCATTGAAGATCAGATTATTCAATATGGATTTCAAATGGAGCCTGTCGGAATGGCAGAGGCCCGGGCCATGCGAAGAGCACCCTCGGAAGTGCATTACTCGCAACCGGAACAGCCGGCTCCCACGGTACAGAGACCCCAGGAACCCAACCGACCCCAGGCGGTCGTGGAAACGATTCGCCGTGCCGGCCCCAGGGTGGGCAGAAATGATCCCTGTCCCTGTGGTAGCGGTAAAAAATACAAGCACTGCTGTGGAGTCAACGCATGAGCCTACCATCCATTCCCATCGGTTTGACCTTTGATGACGTGCTTCTGCTTCCCGGCGAATCCAGGGTTCATCCCGCGGAGGTAAGCGTACAGAGCCGCCTTACCCGCGCCATCGGATTGAATATTCCGATTATTTCGGCTGCGATGGATACGGTTACGGAAAGTCGTCTTGCCATTGCCATTGCGCAGCAGGGAGGCCTGGGGGTGATTCACAAAAACCTATCCATTGAATCGCAGGCCGCAGAAGTGGATATGGTAAAGCGATACGAGTCGGGTATGATTGTCGATCCCGTCACGGTTCGTCCGGAACAGCAGGTTTTGGAAGCCCTGGATCTGATGGAACGCTATCGGATTTCAGGTCTTCCCGTTGTGGACGATAAGGGAAAACTTGTTGGAATTCTTACTAATCGGGATCTCCGGTTCGAAACCAATAAGGATCGTCTTATTCGTGAAGTGATGACATCCGGTAATCTGGTCACCGTTCCGCAGGGTACGACCCTTGAGCAGGCAAAGGAGCTTCTCCATAAACATAAGATCGAAAAGCTTCCTGTCGTTGATAACAGGGGATTTCTCAAAGGGCTTATCACCGTTAAGGATATCCAGAAAAAGCTCGAATTTCCCACGTCATGCAAAGATCAGCAGGGGCGTCTGCGGGTTGCGGCCGCCATCGGTGTGTCTCAGGATGCCCTGGATCGGGCTGCGGCCCTCATGGACGCAAAGGTCGATTGTATCGTGATTGACAGTTCCCATGCCCACAGTAAGGGTGTCCTGGACCTCGTAGGGAAATTCAGAAACGTATATCCTTCCTTTCCCCTGATAGCCGGAAACGTCGCGACGTATGAAGGTGCCAAAGCTCTGTGTGAGCTGGGAGTGGACGGGATTAAAATTGGTATCGGTCCCGGTTCGATCTGCACGACCCGGGTCGTAACCGGTGGAGGCGTACCGCAGCTTACCGCCATTTCGGAGTGCCGCAGGGCCGTGGAAGGCCGTGATGTCACCCTGATCGCTGATGGTGGAATCAAATTTTCCGGTGACATTGTCAAGGCCATTGCGTCCGGAGCAAATGTTGTGATGATCGGATCTCTCTTTGCGGGGGCGGAGGAAAGCCCGGGAGAGGTGATTCTGTACAAGGGTCGAGCTTTTAAGTCATACCGGGGAATGGGATCCATCGGAGCGATGAAAATCGGCTCAAAAGACCGGTATTTCCAGGAGTCCAGTGAGCTGGCCAAGCTTGTACCCGAAGGTGTGGAAGGACAGGTGCCCTATAAGGGTTCTCTTGCCTCAATCATTCACCAGATGATCGGGGGTCTGCGTGCAGGAATGGGATTGTCGGGGTGTGCATCCATTGAGGAGCTTCGCACCCGTGCCCGGTTTATTCAGATCACCTTCGCAGGACTCAGGGAGTCTCATGTCCACGACGTTACCATTACGAAGGAATCTCCCAATTATCAATCGGAAAGCTGGCTTTCCGGAGGTAAAGACTGACCCTCGGATTCCATGGTTTCACCCATTCCTTCCTTCGTGTTTCTGAGAGCGAGTAGTTTTTTCCAGGACGTTTTTGCGACGACCATGTAGGCAAGCCCGATAAGGGTAAGAGGGATCATGGCAACCGCATGAAGCACCAGGGCATAGGCGGACGCCAGATCGTATCCGATTCCATAAATCTCGGTCAGTCCAATTTGCATGGCCTTGTGAACCCCTCCTACGCCACCCGGGCTGGGGACCAGAAATCCTGCTCCCATAAGTGCAATCACCATGAAACTTTCCGGAAGCCCGAGTTCTATATCAAAGGCACGAAAGGCACAATAGGCATTCAGTGCGATGCCCAGCCAGATCAGTCCGCCGAGGAGAAGGATGAGGAGCAGGGACCAGCCGGGTTTCAGAAACGTCAGGCTCCGAAAGATGTTGGAGAGGGGCGCACGTATTCTTGCCCACTTTATCTTGCCGATCAGCCATTCTCCCAGGGAAGGACGATAGACGAGAACCAGGGCAAACCCATAGGCCACGCCCAGAATTACCAGGCCCACAATAGCTCCCTGCCGAAGAGAATTTGTTAAAGCTGTAGCCCTTTCACCTCCAAGGGACATCAGGGCTATGCAGGCCAGGCCAAGCAGGAAGGTCGTGTCCATGAGACGTTCCAGGACTACCGACGCAACGGAGGAAACTCTGGAAAACCCCTCTTCGCCGGCGAGGTAGAGAGGACGGATCACTTCTCCGACCCTGGCGGGAAGAAGGGTAGAAAGGGCATAACCCAGAAATGTAGCTCCTGTGGCTCTGGTGAATGAACACCGGTGAATGGGGGAAAGCATCAGGATCCATCGGTACGATCGAAGAAGGACGGCGACAAGGTTGATACTTAACCCGAGAAGAAGCCATCCAAGGTGAACGGATTCCAGGTGGCGAAGTATTGCTCCCATATCGGTCCTGTACAGAAAGAGACCAAATAGCAGGATCCCGAGGGAAAGAGATAGCAGTGTGCCGAAAAGACGTCGCATGGGGTTGACATTTCTATTTTATCATGGTAATTTACTTGTAACTTGCTAAGGTTTTACTTGAACTTTTGGTGCGCTTTACATTCTTCCACTGGAGGGAAACAATGTCCCGTATAGTGATTTTGTTCGTGAGCACGCTCCTTTTACTGGCTGCCGCGGGCGTGGCGGGAACCATGGATTCGTGGGCTGATCGTCCCGTAAAGGAGTTAGTCAGCCTGGAATCTTCCGCATCCCCGGAGATTATCCCCGGTGTTCAGATTCTGGATGCCCTGGGAGTCAGTACCAGAACCTACACCGTTTTACGATCTGGCGAGCTTCTCTGGCATGTTGATACACCTCTGCCTGAAGATACGGTGTCCGGAGTCGTGGTCATCGCAGGGTGGGTCCTTTCCCATGAAGGCATTTCCTTTATTGATCTCTATATTGATGGAGATTATGTCGGAACCGCCAACCTGGAAGTCCCTCGTGACGATGTGATAGAGCACTACCCCGAGTATGAATATACACCGAGCCGGCATCCGGGATTTACGGTGGGGTTCAACGCTGCAGCTTATGTGGATGGTCCCCACACGTTCCACCTGGTTGTCACCGATGCCAACGATGTTCAGACTGTGATCGGAACCCGGACGGTAATGGTTGATAATGACATCAATCCGGCTCCACGCGGTTATCTTGACAGTCCAATGCCTTCGGAAACGCTGGGTGGATCCTACCCGATCAAGGGCTGGGTTCTGGATGAAGACGGCATTGACCGTATCGAGGTTATTGTTGATGGTCAGGTTGCCGGCGGCGCAGTCTATGGCGGAGAACGTCCCGATGTCTACCACGCTCTTCCCATGTTTGCCATGTCGGGACGTTCCGGGTTTATCTACAATTTCGATACAACCCGCCTGACGTCCAACCTCCACACTTTCCGGGTTCAGGCCGTGGATACCTACGGGATGACAAGGATTCTGGCGGAGCGCACTGTTCCCGTAAGCAATAACAGCGTCAACCTTGAGCCTTTCGGTCTTCTGGACTGGCCGCTTCGTGATGTTACCCTCTGGGGGTGCTGTGACCTGTCCGGAAGCTGCAAGCTTCCCGGCGGTCCATCCATTCCTCCGACGGGCCTCCATCCCCTGAACTGGGTCAAAGGCTGGGCTCTTGATGTGGGTGCCCGGGAAGATGAAGGCGGAGTAGCCTATGCTGAGTTGATGATAGATGGCGCGCTGCTGTCCAACACACGTACCGACTGCTACTTTGAAGATAATCCTTTGATCTGGGACTATGTGGACTGTTACGGGCTGTTCCGTCCCGATGTTCAGGAACTCTATGTGGGATACGTTGATTCACCCAATGCCGGTTTTCAGTTCCTTCTGGATGTAGGAGACTTGATTGCCAACTGGGGTTTTACGGAAGGATCCCATCATATTTCTATCAGGGTGGGAGATTACACCGATACAGTGACGATTATCGATGATATTCCCGTTTTCTTTGCCTGCATTGACAGAATCGATACGGCTCCGGCCTTTGGATATATTGACAGGCCAGCCAGTTATCAGGCAGTCCACGGGATGATTCACGTTATCGGCTGGGCGATCGATTACGATGGCGTTGTAGAGATCCGAGTATACGTGGACGGTGACGGTGAGCCCTATTCTCCTTATATTGAAGCTGATTATGGCTGGTCCCGCCCGGACGTGTACTCAAGCTTTGAAGCTTCGATCGTTGGACTCTACTCTGGATGGGACACCTTTATCGATACAACCCTTCTCAGCGATGGAGAACACGAGATCGTCGTAGAGGTTCTGGATCGAAAGGGGCATACCTCAATCGTCGGAGAGCGTCGTTTCGTTGTCGACAATGTCGAAGTAAAATAGGCTTCGGTTTTATCCTTTACGCGAATACAGGGATCCCCCGAAAGGGGGATCCTTTCATGTTACAATGAGTCCATGAAATGCCCCTACTGTGGCCAAATTCAGGATCGCGTCGTCGATTCGAGGGAAAGCAAGGGGGGAGAGGTTATCCGCCGGCGGAGGGAGTGTGAGCATTGTCATCGCCGATTTACCTCGTACGAGAAAATTGAGACCATTCCCTATTTTGTCATTAAGAGAAACGGGAATCGGGACCCCTTTGATCGAGAAAAGGTTATGACCGGGCTTTTGAAGGCCTGTGAAAAGAGGCCCGTGCCCATTACAAAGCTGGAGGCAGTGGCTGACGAAGTTGAGCGTATTATTTCTGGCCGGGAAGAGCGTGAAATCTCCACGGAAGAGATCGGAAAAATCCTTATGGAATCGCTGAGGAACCTGGATCAGGTCGCATATGTCCGTTTCGCTTCTGTCTATCGTCGTTTTGAAGATATCGACTCGTTTATTGAAGAGATCAGGAACCTGATTCCCCATAAACCGTGAGTCAAAGCCACCGCGATTTCCTTGCCCTGCATCATCAGCTGGAACGAGTCCTTCAGGAATTTATCCGTGAATTGCAGAAGGCGGAGGACTATCCCTCTTCTTACATACCGGCTGTCGATGTATTGAACCTGCAGGATAAAATCGTCGTTCTAATGGACGCCCCGGGCATGAAGGCTGGCGACCTGCATATCACTTTTTCGGCGGGGATCTTAACCATAAAGGGTGAAAAACGCTGGTCTCAAACGGAAGGAAGGAAGCACCATCTTCTGGAACGAACATTTGGCACTTATTCCCGCATTATCCCGATTCGAGAATCGGTAAATCTTCGGGAGTGTCGGGCGACTCTGTTTCATGGAGTCCTTGTCATTGAGTTTCCATGTATTGCGGAGCGTCGTCAGCGACTCTATCACATCCCGGTGGAGGAACCATGACCGATAAGACGGAAGCGATCCAGATCCCCGACCGGCTTCCCATCGTTCCGATCAAGGATGTCGTTATCTTTCCCTATACCGTCTTGCCTCTTTCCATCGGAAGAGAACGGTCGGTTCATGCTGTGGATGAAGCCCTTTCCGGCCATCGGATGATCTTTTTCGTTTCTCAGAAGGATGCGGAAAAGGAGGAACCCTCACCGGAGGACATTTTTGATGTAGGAACGGTTGCTGTGGTCGTGCGAATGATGAAGCTTCTTGATGGTCAGATGCGTATTCTGGTTCAGGGCGTAACCCGGGGAAAGATTGAAACCCTGACCCAGACCGATCCGTCCTTCTCTGCAAAGATTCAGATTCTTGAAGATAAGAAAGTTGAAGAGGAAACGATTGTTGTAGAAGCACTCATCCGGGCCGTCAAACAAAATCTTGAAAAGGTTGTCTCCCAGGGGAAGACGATAAGTCCGGATATCGTCGCCCTGGCCACCGACCAGAATAATCCTGGAAGGCTGGCCGATCTTGTTGCTGCCAATCTCGATTTGAAGGTATCGGAAGCCCAGACCATCCTTGAGACGTTGGAGCCCATACGACGGCTTCAGCTTGTGAATGCTCATCTGGAGAGGGAAATCCAGCTTCTGGATGTCCAGCAGAAGATCACGTCCGAGGCCAGGGAAGAGATTGATAAGGTTCAGCGCGATTATTTCCTCAGGCAGCAGCTGAAGGCAATCCAGAAGGAACTGGGAGAACGGGGTGACCTCCAGGAAGAAATTGACGAATATCGGGAAAAGATCTCAAAGCTGTTACTTCATGAGGCCGCGCGTCAGGAAGTGGAAAAGCAGTTATCCAGGCTGGAAAAGATGTCTCCCGAGTCTCCGGAGGCCCATGTCGTGCGTACCTATCTGGACTGGGTGGTTGATCTTCCCTGGGGAAAGACTTCACGCGACAACCTGAAGCTGGACCGGGCAAGGGTGATCCTGGACGAGGATCATTATGACCTCGAAAAGATCAAGGAACGAATGTTGGAGTATCTTGCCGTCAGAAAGCTTCGGGGTCCCAGGATGAAGGGACCGCTCCTCTGTTTTGTCGGTCCCCCGGGAGTGGGAAAGACATCCCTGGGACGGTCGATCGCACGCGCGCTGGGCAGGAAATTTGCCCGCATCTCCCTCGGAGGTGTCAGGGATGAGGCCGAAATACGCGGGCATCGTCGGACCTATGTTGGGGCCCTTCCCGGTCGAATTATTCAGGGGATTCATCAGGCAGGAAGCGCCAACCCCGTCTTCATGCTGGATGAGATTGACAAACTGGGAGCCGATTTCCGCGGAGACCCGTCCGCAGCCCTCCTTGAAGTTCTGGATCCGGAGCAGAACCATGCCTTCCGGGACCATTACCTCGGAGTCGATTTTGATCTCTCTCAGGTGATGTTCATTGCCACGGCCAACTACCTGGACCCCATTCATCCGGCATTTCTGGATCGGATGGAAGTGATCCGGCTGGCTGGATATACGTTGGAAGAAAAGATTCAGATTTCCCGGACACACCTTATCCCGAAACAGATCAGAGAAAACGGAATCAAGCCAAATAGAATCGAATTTACCGATGAGGGACTGGCCACCATGATCAGTCGCTACACCCGGGAGGCGGGACTCCGGAATCTGGAGCGTAACATTGCCGCAGTCTGTCGAAAGGTGGCTGTCGGAGTCGCCAGCGGAGCACAAAAGAGAAAAAAAGTCGTTACATCCAGTGTCGCAGAATCTCTGCTGGGTCCTCCGATCTTCCAGGAAGAGTCCCTTCTGAAGGAAAATCAGGTTGGTGTGGCTACAGGGCTTGCCTGGACACCGGTGGGGGGAGATATTCTCTTCATCGAATCCCAGGCTGTGAAGGGGAAAGGAGCGATCCAGCTGACCGGTCATCTGGGTGATGTCATGAAGGAATCTGCACTGGCGGCACTTACCTATGCCAAGGCTCATGCGAAGCAATTTCGCATACCGGACAATTACTTCACGACCCATGACATTCATGTTCATGTCCCGGCGGGAGCCATTCCCAAGGATGGTCCTTCGGCCGGTGTCACCATGGTGACGGCCATGATCAGTCTTATGACAGCCCGTCCGGTCCGTAGAGACGTTGCCATGACCGGGGAAATCACCCTTCGGGGAGAGGTTCTGCCTGTGGGGGGGATCAAGGAAAAGATCCTGGCGGCCCATCGGGCGGGAGTGAAGGAAATCATCCTTCCCACACTGAATAAGAAAGATCTGGAGGAGATTCCGGAGGAGATCCGGAAAACGGTCAAGCTTACCTTTGCCGATTCCATCGCCGCCGTCCTCAAACGAGCCCTTCTCCCCAAGAAGTGAACGAGGAAGAATTTCTCTCCCATATTGCCACCTGCTTTCCGTCCGGATCTTCGACCTTCTTCGGACCGGGAGATGACTGCGCCCTTATCGAAGCACCGGAGGGTCAACTCCTCGTTACGGTGGACACCTTTACTGAAACTGTACATTTTCCGGGCTGGACTGAACCGGCCGATCTCGTTTCCCGCTGTGTTGCGGCCAGCCTCTCGGACATCAACGCCATGGGGGGAGTGGGGGGGCATATCTTTGTGGCCCTGGGTCTGCCCCGGACATCTTCTTCAACTCTGATTCAATACGCAGATGAACTGGCGGCCATGGCCCGAAAGTGGGGCCTGAAGGTCGCCGGGGGCGATACCGTTGCTTCGCCGGTGCGCTATATGAGTATGACAGTTACGGGAAGACTGCCGGCCGGTCTACCTCCTGCACGGAGATGTGGCGCCCGGAAGGGGGATTGGATCTATCTCTCCGGCTCCCTGGGTGGTGCTGCTGCAGGCCTGGCACTGGTCCTCAAGGGATGGAGGAAGAAAGAGGGAGTCTGGTCCCGCGGGGAAGATCATCCTTCGGATTCTGAAAAGAGTGCGCTCAATGCCTTTTTGACACCCGATCTTCCCTATCCGCTGGGCCCGATGCTGCACGGGAGAGGTTACATGAACGCATGCCTCGATATCAGTGACGGGTTGGCCCTGGATCTGGAACGATTATGCAGAGCTTCGAAAGTCGGGGCGGAAATCAACGTTCAGGACATTCCCCGTCACGCGGGGGCTATGGATCTCGCCATTGAAAATCTTTTATCTTCCGGCGAAGAGTTTCAGCTCCTCTGGACCTCCCACCGGCACCTACCCTTTCCAACAATTGGTCGTGTTGTGCAAGGAACGAGCTCTACATATTTTGATGGATCGAGGAAAATCAGTATCCGTGAGAGGGGATACGATCATTTTTCCACCCCCGATCAAGCCGGTACGTCACCATCAGAATTGTAGCCTGAGTACGGAGTGAAATCAGGCGTGTATAATTGAACTTAACCTTTACATTTCAAGGATTTTATGATATTCTGATGTGGGAGGTAATATGCGTTTGAATGTCAGTAGAGAACACCTGTCCCGGGAATTATCCGTCGCTCAGAATATCGTTGAAAAGAAGGCAACAATTGCCATTCTGACCAATGTTCTGCTGAACGTCACCAAGAATGACATTCACCTGACTGCGACTGATCTGGATATCACCTATCAGAGCCGCGTACCTGTTGAGGTGGAGGAAGAAGGTTCCGTCACGGTTCTTGCCAGCAAAGTGAGTGAGATATTTCGTCTGATTCCCGATAAGGAAGTCCGGGTCTTTATGACGGAACATGATCGTCTTCGAGTTGAAGGAGACTCACTCTTTTACGAGTTACCCACTCAGTCTCCGGAGGATTTTCCCAAGGTTCCCGATGTGGAGGACTTTGGAGGTATGACCGTGGATCACAGGCTGTTGCGCACAGCCTTTGAGAAAGTACTGCCCAGTATCGCGCAGGATGAATATAAATACCAGTATGGTGCAATTCTGGCTAAGACAAACGAATCAGAACTGGAACTCGTTTCCATCGACGGATACCGCATGAACTTCGTGACCCTTCCGGTACGCGTTGACACTGGGGTCACGTTTCCGGACATTCTGATAACAAGGAAAGCAGCACAGGAAATAGTGAAGATCGAAGATGAAAAGGAAGTCCGGCTGGTCCAGCATGATAAGTTTATCGCCTTTCTCTACGGGGCAAGAAAGATGACGTGCCGGCAACCCCAGGTAAACTTTCCGGATTATTCGGGATTTCTTGAAAACCGAGGTTCGAAAGTATTCGTATTCGATCGAGAAGAAATGGCTGAAGCCATTAAACGTGTTTCGATCGTTTCCGCTGGAAATTATAAGGGAATCAAATTTATACTCGAAAATGGGAAACTGACCCTTGACGGATCTCATCCGGATTATGGAGAAGCTGTTGAAACGCTTTCGGTTGATTACGAAGGATCGCCAGTAACCATTATTTTCAATGCCCGCTATGTGCAGGATTTTCTCTCCACCGTTCATGTCGAACGTGTCCACGTCTACTTTACGGATCCCGAGAAGAAGGTCTTCTTTGTTCCCGATGGAGAGGAGGATATTTCCCATAGCAGCATTTTGATGCCGATTACGCTGTGACCCTGGAAAGGATCGATATCATCCGCTTTAGGAACTTGAAAAATCAAACTGTAAGCACCGCTGGCCCCTGGGTCAGTGTGTCCGGACCCAATGCTCAGGGAAAGAGCAATTTTCTGGAGGCCGTAAGCATTTTGGCCAACGGAAAGGATTTGCGGGATAACCATATTCATGCCGTCCCCCGGGGAGAGGCGTTCTGGAGCCTTCGAGGGAGGGTCAGCGGTGTGGATCGGATCGCAGCATATAAGGATTCATCTCTATCCCTCTCGTTGAATGGAAAATCCGCACGAACAGCAGATTTTATGGCCCGGGGAGGTGCGATTTACGCGGATGACGGGATATTCTGGAAGTGGTTCATGTTACCCGAGGAACGGAGGAAATTTCTGGACCGGGTTCTTCTTTTGAAAGATGCGACCTACCTTGATCACTACCAGTCCTTTTCCCGGATACTGCAACAGAGAAATACTGCGCTGAGAAAGGGGTGCGATCCCGATCTATACAGGGCGCTCACCGATCAGTTTGTGGAACACTCGGCGATGCTCAACAGGCTTCGCCAGACTCTCACGGTTGAATTGCAGGAAGGATTGAACCGGAAACTTTCAGCACAGGGTATTGATGTTCTCTTATACTACCCGACCTACAAGCTTTCGGACTATCAGAAACTGGCCCAGCGATTCAGGCCGCAGGAGGTCCGTCGCGGATTTTCTCTCTTTGGGCCTCAGAGAGAAGATCTTACGCTTCTTATTGATCGGAAACCGGCGGTGCGCATTCTCTCGCTCGGACAGAAAAAGATGCTATTTCTCTTCCTGATCCTTGTTGCTGCAGAATTACTTCCGTCCGCACTGTTAATTATTGACGATTTTGATACAGATCTGGACCCTAGTCGAATGGAACAGATCTACAGGATTTTTTCTGAAAGTCCTGTCCAGAAAATCACCGCATCACTCAGCCCCGCAAACCATGGTGGGGTTCATTTCACCGTCCAGAAAGGGCGGCTTACTCCCGCCAAGGAGTCACTATGAGTCAACAGGAATATTCCGCAAAAGAGATTAAACTTCTGAAAGGTCTGGAGGCCGTTCGAAAGCGTCCTGGCATGTATATTGGAGATACCGATGATGCCACGGGCCTTCATCAGATGGTTTTTGAGCTGCTGGACAACTCGATTGATGAAGCTCAGGTCGGATATTGCGACAAGGTTAAAGTCACGCTGAATGACGATGGTAGCGCTACGGTAGAAGATAACGGGCGGGGAATTCCCGTTGGAATGCATCCTACTGAAAAGCGTGAAACGTTGGAAATCATTATGACTGAACTTCACTCAGGTGGAAAATTCGATCATAATGCTTACAAAACCAGCGGCGGACTCCATGGAGTCGGCGTCAGCGTGGTGAATGCTCTTTCTGAGGAATTGACGATTGAAATTCATCGGGATGGCCAGATCTGGCAGCAAACCTATCGGGAGGGTCGTCCCGTTGCTCCCCTGAAAAGTATCGGGACAACAAAGCGGACGGGGACCACGGTTACCTTCAAACCGGATCCTACCATTTTCAAGGAAACTCAGTTTCAGTTTAAAACCCTTTCTGAACGACTTCGGGAACTCGCTTTTTTAAATTCCGGAGTTGAAATTGTTCTTCACCAGAAAGCCGAAGATAAAAAGGCAGTCTTCAAGTACAAAGGAGGAATTGCGTCCTTTGTTCAGCATATTTGTGAGCACCGGTCCCCGATCCACAAACGGATCATCTATTTCAGCGACACCCGACAGGAAAACGGGGCTGAGGAATCATTGGAAGTAGCCTTTCAATGGACGGGAGGCTACAACGACACAATGCTCTGTTTTACCAACACGATCCACAACAGGGATGGCGGAGCCCACATGGCCGGCCTCAGGGCGGGCCTTACCCGTGCCATTGTCAAGTACGCCCAGGACAAAAATCTCATGAAGGAAATCAAGGAAGGGCTGTCCGGCGACGACGTACGGGAAGGTATTGTCGCAATTATCAGCATTAAAATTCCCGACCCGAAATTCTCCTCTCAGACAAAAGACAAGCTGGTCTCCTCCCATGTTAAGGGCTGGGTGGAAAGCGCTGTTAATGATAAGCTTTCCCAGTTTCTGGAGGAAAATCCGGGTGAAGGGAAAAAGATTATCGCAAAAATGGTGGACGCCGCAAGGGCCCGGGAGGCTGCAAAGAAGGCACGGGAACTGGTGCGTCGAAAAGGTGTACTCGAAACAACTTCCCTCCCGGGAAAGCTGGCAGACTGTCAGGAAAAAGATCCCACTATCTGTGAGCTCTTTATTGTCGAGGGGGATTCGGCAGGAGGTTCGGCCAAGCAAGCGCGGGATCGAAAGACGCAGGCTGTTTTACCTCTCCGGGGAAAAATTCTTAACGTCGAGAAGGCCCGGGAAGTAAAAATCCTGTCCAACAACGAAATTCGAGCGCTGATCACGGCTCTGGGGGCGGGGTACGGTACCGAAGAATTTGAGGCGGAGAAGTTGCGTTATCACAAAGTCGTGATCATGACCGACGCCGACATCGACGGTTCCCACATCCGGACTCTTCTCCTTACCTTCTTTTTCCGTCAGATGCCAGACCTTATTCAACGAGGCTATCTTTACATCGCACAGCCGCCCCTCTATCGGGTTGTATCTGGAAAAGAAGTTATCTATATCAAAGATGAGTCTGATTTTACCGGCTTTCTTCTGGAGCGGATCCGAAGAAATTTTCATGTTGAATTTGATGAGGGCGAGGAGTTTCGCGACCAGGAACTGATGCGACTCTGCCGGGGGTATCTGGAATATGATCAGCACATGGACCGAATGCAGATACGCGGCTACCCGAGGGAGGCTGTTGAAATCCTTCTTGGTGTAGGGGTATCCGACCCCCATGGGTTTACCCGGGAACGATTGATGAATCTCAAACCCATTTTCGAGGAATCGGGCTTTATCGATTGCAAAGTTCTGAAGGAAGAGGAGGAAGATGAACACTTCTCCATATCCTTTCAGGTGGATGATGGAGGAGGTCCCAGGTACTCTCTTGGATCTGATCTTGTGTCATCCCACGAGTATCAGCAGCTTCTTTCTCTTCACCATCAGCTGTCTGATCTCTTCTTATCACCCTGCACCATCCGCAATGATGAAGGTCTTTCCCATCCCTGTGAATCGATGAATGAGATGTATGAAGTTCTTATGGCCCTGACCAAAAAGAGCCTCTCCATCCAGCGCTACAAAGGTCTGGGAGAGATGAACGCAGACCAGCTCTGGGAGACCACAATGGACCCTGAACGCAGGATACTTCTCAAAGTTCAGGTGGAGGACAACATGGAAGCTGATGAAATCTTCACTATCCTGATGGGAGACCAGGTCGCTCCCCGGAAGGAATTCATCACCAATAACGCCTTGAGCGTGAAAAATCTGGATATCTGATATGAGTCGACGAAGCATTATTCCGGTTCTGATCGAGGAAGAAGTCCAGAAGTCATACCTGGACTATGCCATGAGCGTTATCATCGGGCGGGCCCTTCCCGATGTACGGGATGGCCTGAAGCCTGTCCATCGAAGAATCCTCTATACCATGTTTCAACAGGGGAATGTTTCGGGAAAACCCTATAAGAAGTCGGCGCGCATCGTCGGTGAAGTCATGGGTAAATACCATCCCCACGGAGATTCCGCCATCTACGATGCCATGGTTCGAATGGCACAGGACTTCTCCATGCGGGAACCGCTTGTGGATGGACAGGGTAACTTCGGAAGTATTGATGGGGACTCAGCCGCGGCCATGCGGTACACCGAAGTACGTCTGACCCGTCTCTCAGAGGAACTGCTGAAAGGGGATATTGACAAGGAAACCGTGGAGTGGATCCCGAACTATGATGGTTCGCTTCAGGAGCCGACCGTCCTTCCTTCGGTCTTTCCCAACCTGCTCGTCAATGGCGCCTCGGGGATTGCCGTGGGAATGTCCACAAACATTCCTCCTCATAATCTGAGTGAAGTTGCAAAGGCTGCCATTCTTGTCATGGATACCCCCTCAGTCTCCATTGATGAGATCATCCATGTTCTTCCCGGACCCGATTTCCCGACCGGTGGAATTATCAATGGTCTTAAAGGTATCCACGATGCCTTCACGACAGGCAGAGGAAGCCTGCAGGTCCGGGCCAGAGCCGTTGTTGAAGTTCTGAAGGGTGACCGTCAGCGTCTCGTTGTGACGGAAATTCCTTACCAGGTCAATAAGTCCAACCTGGTTCAGGAAATCGCCGAGCTTGTCAAGGCAAAACGGCTGGAAGGAATTCAGGATATCCGGGATGAAAGTAACCGTGAAGGGTTAAGAATCGTTCTTGATTTAAAAAAGGGTGCTGTTGCGGAGGTCATTCTCAACTTCCTTTACAAGCACACCCAGCTGCAGAGCACCTTCAGCGTACAGTTCCTGGCCATTCTGAACCAGCAGCCACGCCTCTTTACAATCAAGAAGCTTCTGCTGGCCTTCATCGAACACCGAAAAATTATCATTATCCGTCGCACCCGGTTTGATTTGAGAAAGGCGGAAGAACGGGCCCACATTCTCGAGGGGTTAAAAATTGCCCTGGACAATCTTGATCAGGTCATTAAGCTGATCCGTGCCTCCAGCGATGTGGCTTCAGCTCGGGAAGGATTGATGAGCAAATTCGGGCTGTCCCGAATTCAGGCGGATGCCATTCTGGAGATGCGCCTGCAGAAACTGACCGGTCTTGAGCGGCAGAAGATCATCGACGAGTACAATGAAATTTTGAAAAAAATTGAAGATTACAAGGCAATTCTGGCTTCTGAAAGCCGGGTCAGGGATATTATTCGCGATGAACTTTTAAGCCTTTCGGAAAAGTATGGAAATGTCAGACGGACCGAGATTAGGCCCCAGAAGGAAGAATTTTCCATCGAGGATACTATTCCGGAAGAGGACATGGTGATTACCATTTCCCACCGCGGATACATCAAGCGAACAGCTCTTACGACGTACCGGGCTCAGCGACGCGGAGGGAAGGGACGGCTCGGAATGGTGACCCGGGAAGAGGACTTTGTCGAACATCTCTATGTGGCCTCCACTCATGACTACATCCTTGTCTTCACTCAGGATGGAAGGCTGCACTGGCTCAAGACCTACGATCTCCCCGAGGTCGGGGCTGCCGGGAAGGGTACGGCGGTTGTGAATCTGATCCAGGTCTCTTCCGATACGCGAATTGCCGATGTTCTTCCCGTCAAAGCATTTGATCCCCAGCAATATCTCTTTTTTGTTACAAAGAAGGGAGTAGTGAAAAGAACGGGATTGGATCAATACGGGAATGTCAGACGCGGCGGAATCCAGGCTCTCCGTGTCAATGAAGGAGATGCCCTTCTCAACGTCTCCTGCGTGAAGGATAATGATCGTGCCCTCCTGGCGACTCGACAGGGGTTCAGCATTCTATTCCCGATTCAGGATGTCCGTCCTATGGGACGTGTGGCCGCCGGTGTCCGTGGGATCCATCTCAGAAAAGAGGATGAAGTCATCGGTGTCGTGGTGGCGGATGCGGAAAAGGATGTTCTCACCGCCACGGTAAAAGGATACGGGAAGCGCACGGCCACATCGGAATACCGACTTCAGAGCCGGGGAGGCAAGGGAATCATCAATATCCGCATCACGGAAAAGAACGGTGAGGTGATCGGAGTGCTTGGAGTGACCGAGCATGACGACGTCATGTTGATCACCGAAAAAGGCAAGATTATGCGGACAGAGATCGCACACATCTCGAAATATCACCGGAGCAGCCAGGGTGTAAGGCTGGTCGATGTAGACGATGAAGATAATCTGACTGCCATCGCTCTTCTTCTGGAGCAGGAAGAAACTGAGATCGAGCTGGAAGAATAGAAACCGAACCGCATCTGGCTCACGGATCCATCCGGAGGCTGAGCCCTGATGGGCCAGGCTGTATCTCTTGAAACTCAGGAAACAGAAAGTTCGATATAGGCCAGAGCCTTATTCCGGTCCCCATCCATGGCAACGGTCAGTGTTGCATCCTCCTCCAGGTCGTGCATGTCAATCACACGAATCACGGGACTCATATCTCCGAAAGCGGGAGCATGTTGGACCAGCCGATTCCGGCCTTCCTCAAAGATATCAAGGCGAAGCATATTTTCATTATCGTCAGGATAGAGGGGAAGGTATAAGATCTGAGATTCGACCAGATCCTGGAAAAAGTGCGTCCCAAAAGATAGATCCGGAACATAATCTCCTTTTTTGCAGGCGACTTCAACCAGCATGGCTGTGTTATTGATATCGCTGTAGGCAACGGGAACACCAAGTTTAATGTCACCTCTGCTGCCCCATCGACCCGGTCCGATCAGGATGAAGGAACGTCGGTCCAGGGAGTGATTTAACGCTGCGATTCCATCGGCAACCCGTTTTATGGAATCCGCATCAGGAAGCGAGTCATAGGCTCCCGGTACGACATAGACAACATAACGTACGTTTCGTACCATCCCGCTTGTAACGAAGCGGTTGGTGGAAAACAGCACGCGGTCACGGTCAATATTCTCTGGAATTTCTGGACGTTCCTGCAGACGGGAGACTCCCTGGGGACGGCACTGAAGAAAGTAGAGGTGTTTCCCATCAGAGGCGAACTCGACATCGACGGGCCATTCGAGCGTATCCTTGAGAACCTTGAGCATGATGTCCATCTGCTTCAGAAAATCTGAATTTTCCATGAGACCCTGGAAGGTTACAACAAGATCCTCCGGGTCGTAGTCCAACAGCGTTCCCATTGTGGGGCGAAGCATGGAATCGGTATAGAGGGAAACTATCTTTTCGAGGCCGAAGATTTCTTCACTGTGCTGTTTTAAAATGCCGGACACGGGGACCGTCATGAAGGCATTGGTTCGAAGGTTGAGAACATCCATGTTTTTTTGTGCGTACTTTACGGTGTCCGCCGGATCCACGGTGACCCGAAGACCGGGTTTCCCTGGAGAGGCCAGAAAGGAGTAGTCGTCCCCGACTCGATCCACAGCTCGGGTTCCCAGACCAAAGACGATGCGGACTGCCCCGTCTTCCCTTCGAATCCGGGGACTCCAGCGGAATTCGTTGTTGGAAAATGCCACACCGGCAAAGAGGGGAAAGAAGTAATCCCCTACGTTGTTTCCCACGACTTCCTGGATCAGGATCCCCATGCCTTCATTGAAGTCCAGAAGTCCCCTTTCTTTTCGGTACTCAATCGGGTCGGGACTGAATACGCTTGCGTAGATTTCAGCTATTGCGTCAAGCAGACTCGCGAGCCGTTCATTCTTTGGGCCCGTATTGGAAAGAAAAAGGCTCTTGTATTTTCCAGAAAAGGCAGCACCGAAGCTGTCTTCCAGCAGGCTGGAAGAGCGGACAATAATCGGCTTGGGACCGATCTGATTCAACATTCCTTCCAGCTGGTTGATAATTTCTGAAGTGAAAAAACTATGTTTAAAAAGTTGCTTGAGAAATGGATATCCAGCCCTGACCTCTTCAATATCGAGATACTTGATTCCGATCAGCTCTTCCAGGGCGTTGTAGTGAATAAAATCCATCGTCGTATCGGTCGTGATGAACCAGCTTTCCGGAATGCGCACATTTTCCAGGATGGGATATTTCTTCTTCATGCTCTTGATAATTTCAAAACCGATAATCAGGCCAGCGCTTTTTCCCCCGAGCTTTCCGGTGCTCTGGGCCGACCCGATTACCCGCTTCAGGAGCTTGGAAAAATCCCGTACCGTTATAAAATGCTTGGCGCGGATAATATAGGGGAGGTGATCGGAAAGAAACCGACGGATTAAGGAAACACGGATATTGACAAACTTGTCCGGGGAGATGTGAGTTTCCCCGGGAGCAATCGTGAAAAAACGGTTCAGTGCTTCGGCAATTTCATGAAGGGTTGCATTGGGGCGATCCACGGTGAGGGAGAGAAACCGACTGCGTTCCTGAGCCAGCCATTTTCCGATCTGTCCTGAAATTTCATCCTCTGCAAGGGTATCCCCGGCAATCTTGAATACTTCTTCGACAAAAAATTTCATGGTTGCCAGATCTTTTTTTGGATGAGGAACATTCGGGTAGAGAAGATCGGACACCTGATGATCACTCTTGGATGGTTCCAGTTCCTTCATGAGAGATATGATTTCAGGAATATGGCGGGTGTAAAGGTAGTAAATCATCTTTCGCGTGATCCGGTTGAGAAGAATCGGATCCACGTTCTCCAGCAACTCAACAATGACGCGCCATTCGGGCTTTTCTTTCGCCATATCCGTCGGCATTATATCACGGGGCCTAACTCCCCGGACATCGGTTTGAGGCCCCGTGATAGGGGGAATAGAGTGTTACAATGGACTCGTGTCCGAGAGAAATTCCAATACTGCAACGATACGGGATCAACTCCATACGATTATCTTTGAAGCCGACACGTTGAGCGGAAAGCTCTTCGATATCGGTTTGATCGGGGCAATTCTTGTCAGCGTTCTGATCGTCATGATGGACAGTGTGGCGCCTCTTCGAGCTTCTTACGGCCGTTTTTTTACGATATCCGAGTGGTTTTTCACCCTTCTCTTTACCGTGGAATACATTCTCCGACTGATTTGCGTGAAGCGACCCGTTATTTATGCAAAGAGCTTCTTTGGTATTGTGGATCTTCTTGCCGTACTTCCGACCTATCTCTCCTTCATCCTTCCCGCATCCCGGTATCTTCTGGTTATACGCGTTTTGCGGGTCCTCCGAATCTTCCGGGTTCTAAAGCTCGTTCAATATCTCGGAGAGGCTCGACTTCTCCTTCTTGCTCTCAAAGCCAGCCGTCGAAAGATTGCCGTATTTCTCTTTACGGTTTTTACTGTGGTGATTATCGTCGGTTCCTTTATGTATATCCTGGAAGGAGAGATCCACGGGTTTTCCAGCATCCCCAGAAGCATCTACTGGGCTATCGTGACACTTACGACCGTGGGCTATGGAGATATTTCACCCCAGACCGCACCCGGCCAGGCCCTCGCGGCTCTGATCATGATTCTCGGATATGGCATCATTGCGGTTCCTACCGGAATTGTAGGGGTTGAACTTGCCAGAGTCTCAGAGCTCAAATCCACGTCGACTCAGGTTTGTGCCTGGTGTGGTCTCGATCGGCACGAGGATGATGCTGTCTTCTGTCGTCACTGCGGTCGCGAACTTTAACCTCATGTTTCATTTCAAAGAAAAGAAAGGGGAGGCCAAGGCCTCCCCGGTAACGACCAGTCTGAAAAGATATCTTAGATCACACCCTGGTCCATCATGGCATGTGCAACTTTCAGGAAGCCGGCAATATTGGCGCCATTGACATAGTTGCCCGGTGTGCCATATTCGTCGGCCGTTTCTTTGCAGGCCTTGTGGATGCTCTTCATGATGCCATGGAGGCGCTGATCCACTTCTTCGCGGCTCCAGGAGAGACGCAGGCTGTTCTGGGACATTTCGAGGCCGGAGGTTGCTACCCCGCCGGCATTCGCAGCCTTGCCGGGACCGTACAGAATCTTGTGATCCAGGAAGATCTGTACCGCATCGGGTGTGGAAGGCATGTTCGCTCCCTCGGAAACCACGTAAACGCCGTTCTTGATAAGGTTCTGCGCGTCTTTGGCGTTGATTTCGTTCTGTGTGGCACTGGGGAAAGCGCAATCAGCCTTGTGGTCCCATAGAGGATTGTAATCGAGGCTGGGATCCAGGGGCGTGTAGGTTGCAGAAGGATACTTGTCGGAGTATTCCTTGATTCTTCCGCGGCGCACGTTCTTGAGATCCATGACAAATTCCAGCTTTTCCCGGGTAATGCCTTCCGGATCGTAAATGTAACCGCCGGAATCGGAAAGTGTAACGGCCTTTCCACCCAGATGGAGCACTTTTTCAACCGTGTACTGGGCGACATTTCCGCTTCCCGAAACGATGCAGACTTTGCCTTCGAGGTCGTCGTCCTTGGTGGAAAGCATTTCCTGAGCGAAGTACACCGCACCATAACCCGTTGCTTCGGGACGAATCAGGGATCCTCCCCAGTTCAAGCCCTTTCCTGTCAGGACACCGGTGAATTCGTTGCGGATTTTTTTGTAAAATCCGAAAAGGAAACCGATTTCACGGCCACCAACGCCGATATCCCCTGCAGGAACGTCGGTATTAGGCCCGATGTGGCGGAAGAGCTCGGCCATGAAACTCTGGCAGAAACGCATGACTTCATTGTCGCTCTTTCCTTTGGGGTCGAAATCGGATCCACCCTTTCCGCCCCCCATGGGGAGGGTCGTCAGAGAGTTTTTAAAGACCTGTTCAAAGGCCAAAAACTTCAAAATGCCAAGGTTTACCGAAGGGTGAAAACGGAGACCGCCCTTGTAAGGTCCGATGGCACTGTTCATTTCAATTCGAAAGCCGCGGTTGACCTGGACGTATCCTTTGTCATCAACCCAGGGAACACGAAACATGATGACCCGTTCGGGTTCAATGATCCGCTCGACGATCCTTGCCTTCTTGAACTCCGGATGGCGTTCAATTACCAGCTCAAGAGACTCGACTACTTCTTCAACAGCCTGATGAAACTCAGGTTCTGCCGGGTTTTTGGCCTTAACTTCAGCCATCAGGTTTGAAACGAAATCGGACATCACAACCCTCCTAATGTAGTTTGGTACAGCGTAAAAATTGAGTCTAGCACGCGTCTGATAGTGAGTCAAGGCACAAATATAAGCGTGCCCGAAAATCGGGAAAAACATTCGGCCCCGGGCTGTTATACAGAAAAGCCGGGGCCGATAAGAGGTCGAATTGTGATGAAGCGTACAATCGAAACTATTTCCAGGAGCCAGCCCGGTTCGATTATACCCACCCGCGGAGCCTGCAGGCTTCCGCAACCCGGGAAATGGCGATCATGTAGGCTGCATCCCGCATATAGACGCGCTTCCGGCGGGCCAGATCGTGTACGCCATGAAAGGCCTCGGTCATAATCTTATCCAGACGGTCCAGGACTTCATCTTTTGTCCAGAAATAGTTCATATTGCTCTGTACCTGTTCAAAGTAGCTGCAGGTAACGCCGCCGGCGTTGGCAAGAAAGTCAGGAATGACAAAAATTCCGCGTTCCTTGAAAACAGCATCTGCTTCGGGTGTTGTGGGACCATTGGCGCCTTCTACGACAAATTTGACCCGGTTCGAAATCTTCTGGACCGTTTCTCCATTTACCTGGTTCTCAAGTGCGGAAGGAACGAGAATATCAACATCCTGCTCAATCCATGCGGAGCCGGGAAGGATTTCATAGCCCATCTCCCGGGCCTTATCTTTATTTATTCCGCCGAATTTGTCTGTAATGCCGAGAAGGGCTTTCAGATCGATTCCGTCTTTCTTTACAAAGGTATAGGAAGTCTGGTCGGTCTGGTCCCAGCAGGAAACACAGACGGCAGTTCCTCCATATTGTTGATAGAGTTCCACGGCGTACTGAGATACGTTCCCGAATCCCTGAAAGGCAGCCCGGGTATTTTTAATGTCCACTTCATGGGAGGTAAGTGCTTCCCGAAGAGTGTAGACTACCCCATAGCCCGTGGCTTCCGTGCGTCCGAGAGAACCGCCCATCCCAACCGGTTTGCCCGTGATAAAACCGGGAAATTTTGCACCCATAACTTTTTCGTATTCATCCATCATCCAAAGCATATGCTGCGCATTGGTCATCACGTCAGGTGCGGGAACATCCTGGAGAGGTCCGACATTTCGAGCGATCTGTCTGACCCAGCCCCGGCAGATCTGTTCCTGCTCACGCATGGACAGATTGTGCGGGTCACAAATTACGCCGCCCTTACCTCCGCCGAGAGGAATGTCGACAACGGCGCATTTCCATGTCATCCAGGTGGCCAGAGCGCGAACCGTATCTATTGTTTCCTGGGGGTGAAATCGAATGCCGCCTTTGCTGGGTCCCCGGGCGTCATTGTGCTGGACCCGAAACCCCTGAAAGACCTTTACACTGCCGTCATCCATCTTCACGGGGATTGTGAAGTGATACTCACGCATGGGTGTTCTCAGAAGTTCCCGAACACCGCTGTCCAGGTTTAACTGTGAAGCGACACTGTCAAATTGTTCCTGCGCCATCTTGAAGGGATTAAAGGATTTGCTCTCCATGGTGACCTCCTGTGTTCACGTGGATGGTAGCCCCCTATCATACTCCAAATTGACAGTTTGTCAATGGATTCATGACATGTGAAATTTTTCACTACATTGCTTTTTTTGTCGGGTGGAACCGGGGTAATGTTCCTCCATCCAGGCGTCAGAATAGAGCTTGCTGATATACCGATTCCCATGGTCCGGCAGGATCACGACGATTCGTTTTCCCCGGCCCCATGTGGTTGCAACTTTTTCAGCAGCCCGGATTGCCGAACCGGAAGAGCCGCCCGCAAAGAGTCCCTCTTCCCGGGCCAGACGGCGGGCCATGATAAAAGATTCTTCATCGCCAACCTGAACCATAGCATCTATGACGGAGAAATCCACGCATTTGACCAGCATGTCTTCTCCAATACCCTCAACTTTGTACACATGAGGCCGGGTCATCTTTCCGGAGGTAAAGTAATCGTAAAAGACGCTCCCTATTGGATCTACCGCGACCACCTTTATCGAAGGATTCTGATCCTTCAGATATCGAGCCGTTCCCGAGATCGTCCCTCCGGTTCCGATTCCCCCGATCAGGATGTCGATTTCTCCGGAGGTCTGATGCCAGATTTCAGGTCCGGTCGATCGATAGTGCGCCTCAACGTTATCCGGGTTATTGTATTGGTCAACGTAAAAAGCTCCCGGAGTTTCCTCTGCAATTTTTCTGGCAACGGAGTAATAGCTTTCCGGTGATTCGGGAGGCACATCGGTAGGCGTGACGATCACTTCCGCACCAAAGGCTCGAAGCTGATCGATCTTTTCCCGGCTCATCTTGTCGGGAATAGTGAAGATACATCGATACCCTTTGACGGCGGCAATCATGGCTAACGCGGCACCGGTATTCCCTGATGTATTTTCCACAATCGTTCCACCCGCCTTCAACTTCCCCTCTTCCTCTGCTTTGCGGATAATGTAAAGAGCCATTCTATCCTTGACGCTTCCCATGGGGTTCAGATATTCACATTTAGCCATCACGGTCGCTGTTGATGGGGCAATGATGGAATGCACGGTGACAAGAGGTGTCTGGCCTACGGCGTCCAGAATTGATGTTGCGAAGGTCATCGTGATCTCCGTTGAGGGGTCTCCAGCAGGGCTTCGAATTCCTTTGCGAGCGCAATTTCGTGCCTTCGTGTCGAAGAAAAGAGATCCTTTGCCGGGAAAGCTCGAAAGAGGTGAACCATCTGAGAAATCCAGGTTCGGAATGGTGTCGGGGTAAAGGCAAAAGAGGATGCAGCACGCGAGGTGTCCAGCAGGACATGGGTGCTGTTCGTTAGTGGAGAAAAGGTGGTTCCGATGGTATGGCGAAGAAGATACCCCGTTGGGATCGGTACGAACGTGGGCTTGACATCCAGTCTGTGAGCCATTGCAAGGATGGTTTCCTTCAGGGTCACAGTCTCTCTCTGTGCAAGGTTGATCCCCAGTCCATGGGTTTTCCGATCGCCAAGCCGGTCTGCAATAAAGGCTGCAATGTCATCGACATAGACAAAGCCAAAGAGATTTAACCCGTCCTCGGGGAGGATCAGCGGATGGCCATCGATAAGACGGTGGTAATAGGATGCCAGACGGCCGGTATAGTCTCTCGGTCCTGTCACGACGGGGAGGCGGATGCATGTGGATGGAAATTTCTGTTCCTCCGCCGCTCGGAGAAAGTAAAGGTCCGCCTTTCTCTTGTTGTACCCATAAGCAAATTTGCCCACATGGTCGATCGTGTCCGGCGGGTCGAGAAAGATATCTTCTTCGCGATAGGGAGGATAGTGTTTCTGATTCAAGAGGTAGACACTTGCGGAGGAAATAAATAAATAGTGACCAACTTTCCCTGAAAAGAGGCGAACCGCGAGTCTCGCATCTTTTTCCGTATACCCCGTCAGGTCCAGGACCGTGTCGAAGGTACGTCCCTTGATGGCAGCGGTAAATGCCTCTTCGTCCTCACGGTTTGCCTTTATGGAGTTTACACCCGGGATATTCAGCGGATGGTATCCCCGGTGAAGAACGGTGACATGGTGCCCACGTTCTAGAAGCGCCTGCACGCAGGCGTATCCGATAAACCGTGTCCCACCCAGAACCAGTACGTTCATCGATTCCTCCGCAGTGCATTCATCGCCTGATGGTAGGCCGACAGGAGATCCTGTCGAGAGACCATTCCTGTCATGACACCCGGGCGTTCGGGGTCGAGAACCGGCAATCGCTCCGCCCTTGTCGCCGTAAACTTCCGGAGGGCCGCATCCAGAGTCTCGTCCGGAGACAAACTGGTGAATCGATCCATTCCGAGATCCCTGGCAACAAGAATTTCCCAGACATCCCGATCGGGCAAGACCGATTTTACATCGTCCAGAGTAAAGATTGAAATCAACCGGCCCGATTCATCAACAACGGGAAATGTGGTCTGCTGGGAAGAAGTTACAACCCGAACGACCTCATCAAAGGGGGTCCCTTCATGAAGTGTGATTTCCGGAGACTGGCGAATCACGTCACGGACATGGAGTTGGCTCAGGATATCGACCGAGAAATCACCAAGATGGGCGGGTGAGTCAATCCGGGAAGGAACCTGTTGTGAAAAGATTGATTCTGAACCGGAAAGAAGGTAGGTAACCGTAACGGTAAAAATGATGGGAACAAGAAGGTCGTAGGAGTGTGACATCTCTGCCACCATGATCAAAGCGGAAATCGGTACGTTGGCCACACCGGCCAGAAAACCTCCCATTCCGACAAGAATATAACTTGTTGGATTGGAAACGAACATGGGGAACACCTGTTCCGCAGCATACCCGAATGCCCCCCCGACCAATCCGCCGATGACGACCGTCGGGGCAAAGACTCCGCCGCTCCCTCGTGATCCAATCGTGAAAGAGGTGGCCACAATTTTCAATAGAGCCAGCCCAAGCATGGCGGCAATGGTCAATTTTCCGTAAAGTGCCTGCTGAACCAGAGGGTATCCGGTGCCGATGATCTGGGGTACGAGAAGTGCGAGAAGTCCCAGGGCGAACCCACCCAGGGCGGGTTTGAGGAAGGCGGGGAGTTTCAAGGGTCCGAATACCCGGTCGTGGAAAAAATAGAACCAGCGGATGTAAAGCTTTCCCGCAAGGACCAGAAGGAGTCCGAGGACAACATAGAGCAAAAGTTCCATCGGGTGACGGAAGGCGATGGCCGGCACGTCAAAGGCCGGTTTCCAGTTTCCTGAAAGAGAACAATGCACCGAATAAGCTGTGATTGAGCTGATCAGGCAGGGAACGAGGGCATCGGTCTCAAAATCGGGTTCGGAATAGAGGATTTCCGGCCCGAAAACCGCACCCCCCAGGGGGGCGCGGAAAATGGAGCCGATCCCGCCGGCAATTCCGGCGATAAAAAGGATGTTGCGTTCTTTGGGAGTAAGACCGAAGATGTTGGAAATGACGGAACCAATTCCCGACCCCACCTGAGCCATTGGACCCTCGGGACCGGCGGACCCTCCGGAGCCGATCGTCACGGCAGAGGAGAGCATCTTCACCAGGACAACATGAGGGGGGACGCGGCTCTTCTCCCTGTGGAAGGAATGGAGAACGGAATCGGTTCCATGACCCTCGGACTCGGGTGAGAGCCATGTGACCAGAATGCCGCAGGCCAATCCTCCCAGCGTCGGGATAAGGAGGAAGAGAAAAGGCCTGAACCAGGGAAGAAATTCAGATCCCTCCCCTCCGTTTACAAAGCCGATGGTCTGAACAATCAATAATTCGTGGGTTCGCTCCATCAAAAAGACAAAGAGCGTTGTGGCAAGACCCGTAATGATCCCGACCATGACGCTGAGAAAGATCCAGCGACCTCCCACTTTGAGGGTTTGATTCATCGCAGAATAACGCCCGTTCCGTGAAATGAGATACTTTTCCCGATATCTGTGGGTGTAACGGGGACGGCGTTGTTGATGTTGCCCCCCAGATAGATCCACTTTCCGAATGGAACGATAACCGTATCCTGCCTCTGTTCGGGATCGTCCTGAACCACGACATCCACTTCTCCATCAGGCCCGATTACCCGGGCATGCTGTCCCGGTTCCAGCTTTAACTTGGCCAGTGTGTCCGGGTGAACAATCGCAAGGAGGGGTTCTTCCTGCTGATTGGGTGGTGTCACGCGGGTTTGCCATTTTCGTAGCGATGGGCAGAGGAGGATGAGGGGGAATTTTCGCTCCCGGAGAGGGGACAGGTTCCACTTGGAAATCAAAACGGCCTTCGACGATGGAGTTCGGAAGATTCCATCTGCATAGGCAACTTTTGGGGTCAGCGGATTGAGTACCATACCCTGTCGGAGACGGTCGATGGTGATTCCATGTTTCCGGAGGGGCAGAATTAGCTGGTTCATGTACCAGCCGTATGGATGAACGGGGTGGGCAAGATTCAGCCTTCGAGCCATGGCCTGGTAATAAGTGAATTCTGTCCTGCTGCTCTTTCGGGGCGGAATGACCTCTTCACAGAGCGTAATGCCAGGGTGATAAGGAGACATGACAATATCCATACGCTCCAGCATCGTGGCTGAGGGAAGAAAATGAGTGGAGCTGTCTGCTGTGTCCGTGAAAAAATGGTCCATGACTACCACGGTTGGAATATTTCGAAGCGCACGGGCAAAATAGATTCCGCCGGGCCAGTCCTGAACCGGATCCGCATGGTTGATAAAAATGACCTGGATAGGGGGATCCGATTTTTCCAGCATCGTGGGAAGCTCTGCCGGGGAAACCACTTCTTCGTGAGGATGTTCGACACTTTCCAGAAAAGCTAAATTCAGGCCCGTTTCGGGTCTGTGGAAAAAGACTCCCGATCCGGGCTGACCAATCTGTCCCGTAATGAGGGAAAGAGCGTCAATCAGACGTATGGTCTGTCCACCCCTGGGCTGTCGCACCATACCTCTGCCGGCAATGATAAATGCGGGCCGGGTTGTCGCATAGAGGCGGGCTAGATTCTCAACGACGGTGGGGGAGAGATCGGCCATTTTGCACAGTTCTTCCATGTCAAGGGATAGAACGGCGGATCGAAAGGTATCAAAATTTTCCAGCTTCCCTGAGCAGAACTTTTCGTCGTGAAGAGAGTTACGGAGAATCGATCCGGCCATGGCAAGGGCCAGAGCTGAGTCTCCACCCGGTGCGACCTGGTAATGGGCGTCCGCGTAACGGATGGAAGGGCCGACGATCGGGTCTATAAGCAGAACTTTGGCTCCGCGCTTCCGGGCCTGCTGAATGATCATATTGAAGTGAATGGCTGATTGGGCAACATTCTTTCCCCAGAGGATGATCAGCTTACTGGAAAGTACATCCATGGGATCCGACGTTTCCACCGCACCGAAGTCCTGGTGTTGACCCGTGAGGCCGGCTGCACAGTCATGATAGGGTGTAATCCGCCTCGTCCCGCCGAGGGAGCGGAAGAACAGCGTATTCAGATGCCGGGAAATACCAGGATAGGTGTCACTCTGAATGTGAAGAATGGATCGGGGACCGTATGTTTCCAGGGCGGAATGAACTCTTGAAACAATATCATCGATGATTTCATTGTGGGAAGCCACCTGCCATGTCGACCAGGTATCCATACCCTTCCGATGGGGAACCAGAATCCTGTCAGTGTGGTAAAGAACGTTTTCCAGATATAATTCCTGGGATTTGCATAATTGGCCGCGAGTATAAGGGTGTTTGGGATCCCCGGTAAGTTCCATGATGCGCCCGCCTTCCCTCCGGGCGACCATGAGGCAGGTATCCGGACAGCGTCGGGTGCAGGTTGTTTCAATTTCAGCCGTCATAGCAGGGCGTTTCGAGTGGCCTGGATGATCGACTGAATCTCTTCCGTGGACAGATTGGGATGGACAGGAAGGGAAAAGACACGCGTACAGAGGTTTTCGGTAACGGGAAGTTCGATATTACGGACAAAGGGGGCAAAGGCCTCCTGCTGATGGAGAGGGGAAGGGTAGTAGACACCGCAACCGATTCCCGCCTCACGCAGGCGCAGAATCACCGTATCCCTGGATCCATGGAGAAGGCGTCCCGTGAGGAGGTTGGGAACCGGTTCACCTTCCGGCGGGCTTACCTGCCAGGCGACCCCCTCATCTTCCATGATTGCTTCACGAAGCAACCTGTCGTGTTTCCGGCGAGCCGGGATCTGACCGTCAAAGGCGGCGAGCTGGCCGAGGCCAATCGCAGCTTCCACATCTGTCATTCGATAGTTGTATCCGAGGCATACGTGATGATAGGGTCGATCCATCCCATGGTTTCGAAGCAGACCGATTTTGTTCGCAACCTCCGCATGACGGGTCGTCACCATCCCACCTTCACCCACGAGAATATTTTTTGTGGGATAAAACGAGAAGCAGGCCGCATCACCCATCGCTGCCACTTCTTCTCCGGCATAGCGGACACCGTGGGCCTGGGCCAGATCATGAATTACCTTCAATCCGTGATTCCTGGCGAAATCCTCCACTTCCTTCACCGGAGCGGGATGGCCGAAGAGGTGAACAAGGATCAGGCCCCTTGTTCGGTCTGTCATCTGGGAAGCGGCCGATTGGATATCGAGCGTGAATGTGTCCTCCCTTACATCGCAAAAGACCGGAACACAACCTGCGAGGGCGACGGCCGATGCCGAGGCGAAAAAGGTAAAGGAGGGAACGAGTATTTCATCGCCGGGCTCGAAGAGAGCCATGATGGCCAGGTGGAGAGCCGAAGTTCCCGAGGATACAGCAAGCGCATGGTTCACCTTGAATCGTTCCGAGAAGGCGGTTTCAAATCGGTCGGTCCAGGGTCCCTGCTTCAGATTTCCCGATTTCAGGACTTCCATGGCCTGTTCAATGGATGCAGGTTCTAAACGAATGTCATAGAGTGGGATCATAGTGACCTCAATGGCCTAAGGTTATGGTACCGAATGTTGTACGCAGGTAAACTTCTCCCTTTCCTTCGGGCGTGAGGACAAAGATCCGCTTCCCGAGGGGAAAATAGGGCCGGGGCAGGATGTCTTCCATCTCCGACCGCACCGTACCAAAGACAGCTTTGGCTTCCAGATCGTGGGGAGGAGACGGGCCGATCCGGTAATGGATCTGACCATGACGCATCTTCAGAATGAATTTCTTTTCAAAGGGTCCGGTGAGAGTAATGGAACCCTTTGAAATTTCAAATCGAATATCCAGATTTCGAGGGAGTTGTACCTCAATGTCGTAGGACAGGTGACGTCTGAGGCCCCTGACCTCTCGTCCGGTCGGGATCAGAGGTTCGACGGTCAGGACTTTTTCCTGAATCCTTGTTTGCAGGGAACAATCGTGAAATCTGGGATTCGGAATATCGGATGTAATGGTCCCCCTGATGACTATTTTCCCGGACGTCGGGTTGGTGAAGAGAATATTGGCCTGATCCAGATCGAGGACAACCAGGGTTATCCCCTGCAGGGATGTGGAGAAATCAATCGGATGGCTCAGTTCGTTTTGTGCGAGCCCTGGGCAGGCGAAAAGGAGAAGCGTGCAAAGAATGAAGCCCGGAAATCGTCTCATGGGAAGAGCCTCCAGAGAAGAAGAGATGTGGGAATATTATGAGACTGGGACGGATGGCCCCAGAGAAGACCACGAGGGTCGGGTCCCTGGCTTTTGAGTGTAAACCAGAGGGCGGCGTTGAGCCCGACAGAACAGAAAAGCAGAAGGATTACGGACCGTGACCAGGCAGGTCGGGGGAAAATGGTGGTAAAGGAAGATACGAAGGGAGCAAGGATCAAAGGAAAAAAAGCAAGAAGAACCAGAAGAAGCAGAACCGGTCCGCGGATCGAAGCCCAGACGAAGCCTCCGGCAATAAAAAGGAGAAGCGGTAGAGTCCAGATGACCATCGTGAAAACTACACGTTGAAAACCATTCATGTTCAGACTGCCACAGGGAAGGCGGATCAACAGGTAGAGTGCCGTGATAAAAAAACCCGAAAAAATCAGAGCGAAAAAGATTGAAACGACAGAAACAGGAAAATTCAGGATTTCAGAAGTGAATCGAATATCATCACCCCTGAGTGTCTCTACGATGGGAAGCAAACCGCCGGTCAGGGACAGATAGAGACAGGCAAGCCTGGCAAGCAGCTGGGATATAAAGCCGGGCGGAAAGGGAAAGGCAAAGAGAAGGACCAGTGCCGTGATTGTGAGAAGAAATCCTCCCATCCAGTACCATAATGCGACAAAGGAGTTAGCGAATATGAAATTCGGGTAGTTGAGCAGAGCCAGACCATGCTGGTAGAGGGGAATATGGATTCCAATCCAGTCGGCTGAGGTGATGGCACCCAGAAGGCCATGACCCAGGGCATGAACGATCCGTCCCAGGGGTGCGAAAAGAGCCATGGCCATCAGGCCCAGAAAGAGGAATCCAAGACTGTTGCCAGCGTGGAGGCGGGATCGCCAGAGTGGTGACATATCAGAAGATGGCCGGTTCCATATAGGTTCCGAAAATGTCGCGTAAAACGTCGGAAATTTCCTGGACCGTACAGTAGCACTTTACGCAAGCAAGTATAGGAGGCATGAGATTGTCCGCCCCCTCCGCCGCCCGGCGAAGTTCGTCGAGGCAGCGGGTTACCTCCGCCCCATTGCGTTCTCTTCGGACTCGATTCAACGATTCCAGCTGTTCTCTCTCCACCCGCTCCTCGATGACGAGGGTGGGAATATTCTGCTCTTCTTTCATCTGGTAGGCATTGACTCCTACGATGAGTTTTTCGTTCCTGTCCAGAGATTGCTGGTACCGGTAGGCTGCTTCCCAGATTTCCCGCTGTGGGAATGCGGCTTCTACCGCTTCCACCATACCTCCATAGGCATCGATCTTATCGAAATAGTCGAAAGTCCCTTCCTCCATTCGGTTGGTCAGGGTTTCAACAAAGTAACTGCCTGCCAGGGGATCAATCGTATGGGCAACACCCGTTTCGTGAGCAATGATCTGCTGGGTACGCAGGGCAATGGTCACAGCATCCTCCGTGGGCAGGGCGAAGGTCTCGTCCATAGAGTTGGTATGGAGCGATTGAGTCCCTCCCAGGACTCCGGCAAGAGCCTGAATCGCCACACGAACCACATTGTTGTAAGGCTGCTGGGCCGTGAGGGAGCATCCCGCCGTCTGCGTATGAAATCGAAGACGCCAGGAATCCGGGTGTCTGGCACCGTACCGCTCCTTCATGACGCGGGCCCAGATTCTCCGGGCGGCGCGATACTTGCCTATCTCCTCAAAAAAATCATTATGGGCATTAAAGAAAAAGGATAATCTCGGTGCAAAGGCGTCCACATCAAGACCTGCGCGGACTCCATACTCCACATATTCCATTCCGTCCCGAAGGGTAAAGGCCAGTTCCTGCAGGGCCGTAGATCCGGCTTCACGGATATGGTATCCCGAAATGGAAATGGTGTTGAACTTGGGAACACGCTCTGCGGCAAAGGCAAAAACGTCTGTTATCAGGCGCATCGAGGGCCGCGGAGGGTAAATGAACTCTTTCTGTGCAATATATTCCTTCAGGATATCGTTTTGAATGGTTCCTGAGATGCGCGTATAGTCGGCCCCCTGTTTTTCCGCCACTGCGAGGTACATGGCAAAGGCAATGGGTGCCGTAGAATTGATCGTCATTGAGGTCGTAACACGCTCCAGATCGATGCCCTCAAAGAGGGTTTCCATATCCGCCAGCGTATCAATGGCAACTCCGCAACGCCCGACTTCTCCCCGGCTGAATTCGTCGTCGGAATCATATCCGTACAGTGTGGGCAAATGAAAGGCGACGGAAAGCCCTGTCTGACCGTGCTTTAAGAGATAGTGAAACCTCTCGTTGGTGTCCCGGGCTGTGCCGAAACCGGCAAACTGGCGCATGGTCCACAGCTTTCCCCGATACATGGTGGGATAGGGACCCCGTGTAAAGGGGAAATGGCCGGGAAACCCGAGATCTTGAAGGTAATCCAGATGGGACACACTGTCCGGTGTAGCAAGGATGGGAACGTCCATTCCCGATACGGTCGTGAAATCCTTTTTCCATGGTGGCCGCTGTTCAAAGGTGGGTTCGAGGGATTCGGCTGTCCATCGGTTTCGAGCCTCGGAAATCTCCTGATGATCATCTTTCTTCTGATCCGGTTTTTTGGGTATATCCATGCAGCTATTGTAACAGAAAGAAAGTGGATCCGATAAGGGATCTCCCTTATAAAATCAACGACATTGTGAATCCGGCGGCTCTCACAATCCGAAGTAAATTCATGGAGGTATGGAGGAGAGGATCCCTTCGTTTATTTATCGAAAGGTGGCAATTTCCTCAAGGGATTTTCTGGAAATATCCGGCACGTGCGTATCCGGTGCGGGATATCCGGTCACGAGCACCATGAGAGGTCTTTCATTATCCGGCCGATTCAGTATACGGTTGAGAAATCCCATCGGGCTTGGTGTGTGAGTCAGACATGCCAGTCCGGCGTTATGAAGAGAAGCAATCAGGAATCCTGTCGCAATACCCGTTGATTCCTTTGTGTAATAGTGCTTGATGGTCTCTCCATCCTGGCCTTTTCCGTGGATGATTTCAAAGATAACGATGAGAACGGGAGCTTCCTCAAGAAAGGGTTTGGATGCATGGGTACCGAGATGTTCAATGGCCTTAAGCCATGCCTCCGGGGCCCGGGATGTGTAGAACTCTCGTTCCACCTCTTCCGCGGCAAGCCGGATTTCACGGCGGATTTGAGGGTCCTGGACAACCTCAAAATGCCAGGGCTGCTGATTGGCTCCGCTGGGAGCGGTCCCGGCAGTGCGGATACAGGATTCAATGACTTCTTGAGGGACCGGTTTCGTATCGAAGGATCGCACCGATCGTCTCTGGTTCATGAGGGAATAAAACGCCTTCGCTCGCTCGATCTGTTCCTCTTGAGAATATCTTCGGTGATCCGGTAGTGGAATCATCCCTGGTCTGGACATGGTGGTCTCCCTCTTTGAGACGGTAGCGACATTATACGTCAGGTTAGACGCTGAAACGGATCGATAAAATGTCACCGTCCTGAACGATGTAATCTTTCCCTTCGAGTCGAAACTTCCCTTTTTCTCGAATGCTCCGTTCACTCCCGAGCTCCACCAGGTCTTCATAGCGGAAACATTCTGCACGGATGAATCCGCGGGCAAGGTCACTGTGAATCGTACCCGCTGCGTCTTTTGCTGTCAGCCCGCGACGCAGGTTCCAGGCCCTGACCTCATCGGGCCCGACCGTGAAGAAGGAAATATACCCCACCGTCTCAAAGATAAGCCGTACGGCTCGATCTTTTGCCGAAACACTGATGTTGAGATCGTCCATGAACATCTGTCGATCTTCCTCGTCTTCCATGGTGGCAAGATCCCTCTCAAAGAGGCCGGCACACTCTTCCGACGGATACCGTTCGTTCAGGCGACTCAGAAGACCGGGGTTTTTTCCAAAGGAGTCTTCCGATGAGTTGACCAGAACCATGAGGGGCTTTTGAGTAAGAAATCCAAATCCACGAAGATCGCCGGTGGGGGGCGTTTCCGAACTGCGCAGAGGTTTTCCCTCCAGGAGATGATCTCTGAATTCGGACAGGAATCTCTCTTCGGCTGCAATGTCCTGGCTCTTTTGGCCTCGTTTTTTTGCTGCTGCAATCCGATCCAGGCGATTCTCGACAAGGATCGAATCGGACAGGATCATTTCCTCTTCAATTTGACTCAGATCCTTTACGGGATCGGCTTCCGCACCCAGGGGGTCGGGAAAATTCCGCAGAACGACACAGAGTGCATCGGCCATGCGCATCTGAACAAGCTCGGAAGGAGACCATAGGCCGCTTCCTTCCTCTTCAAGACCTCGCGTGACATCCACCATCTCCACCACGGCCGGGGTGGTTTTGCGAGGGCGATACATGGCAGAAAGCGTCTGAAGTCGCTCGTCCGGGACCTTAACCACGGCACGTGGAGGCTCTCCGGATTTTCCGGAATAGGAGGACGGGTCGATATTCATTCCCGTCAGAGCGCTGAATATGGTAGTCTTTCCGGAACCGGGAAGACCCATAAGGACGACTTTCATTACTACCTCCAGTAAATTTGAGCATGGAATCAACGTCAGAAGCACATACCCGGGCGCGACATCATACCACAGGAATCACTCGGGGTCCTCCTTTTCCAACGTTTCTTCCCGGAAGCCCGTATATAGAGATGACCTCATACGAACCTCCCTCTCAGGCCCGTCGATTTCGACGGGTTTTTTTTATTTAAGCCCGATTTCCTTTCCAAGGACCAGACCGTCCGGTCGTGGCTCCCAATCGAGCTCACGGGAAACAGCGTACGTCTCGTAAATGTTGGCCAATGGAATCATGGGAGCATCCATGATGACCCTTTCTTCAATTTTTTGAAGAAGGGTCAATCTTTTTCGATCATCCATCGCATGGTACGCATCGTGAATAAGCCGATCCACCTCCGGATCTGCGTATCCGAAAGTATTGGAAGCACCGTGGCTTGAAAAGAGGCTGTCCAGCGTGAAGAGTCCGTTTCCGAATCCACTCACGTGGCCCGTAAAGTAACAGGCAGCCTCGCCGTTCAACATCGAAGTCAGGAGTTCATTCCAGGGCACCAGTTTTACGGACAGGTCAATGCCGATCCTCGAAAGCTGTTCGGAAACCATGGTCATGGTGCGCTCTCCCCTTCCGGCAGTCAGGACGGTCAGGTGGACGGGGAGGGGCAGCCCGGATTCTGAAAGGCTTTTCCGGGCCTGTTCCGGATCATAGGTACACGAAAGGCCGGGGTGGAAGCCATAGGCATGAAACGGGACAGGTTGACATGTGGGAAGAGCACGATGACCATATCGCTGCTGGACCAAAGATTTGCGGTCGATACCCAGAAAGATGGCTTTGCGGAGTTCCGGGGAAGTAAAGGGCGATTTTGCAATATTGAACCCAATATAAATCACGGTGAGTCCCAGAGATTCCCGCGGGAGAAAATCGGGATGGGGCTTCTCCAGCAATCGAAGAGCGTCCCGGAAAATATATTTTCCTGATCTGCCCGAGAAGTCCGCAAGTGTCCTGTCAGAGTCCAGGAGGAAAAAGGTTAGCGTGTCGATGTCGGGACAGCCCGCCCAGTAATGGGAGAAGGCCGCAAGCTGCACTTCGTTTTCAGACAGTTTTTTTACCCTGTAGGGACCGGTTCCTGTGCTACCTTCCATGTCGTCCGCAGGCAGGATGGCACCGGCGGTAAGAAGATGAAGGAGACCGCTGAAGGGTCTGGAGGTCGTTATGGTTACCGTTCCCGGCTCAGTGGCCGTTACCGTCTGAATGATCTTGAATTCCTCACTGAGGATGTGGTCCTTCGCATTGACCATATGCTGAATCGACGTCACCACGTCTTCGGAAGTCATGGGGCTTCCATCGTGAAAATAGACATCCTTTCGGAGCCTGAATTTCCAGGTCACATCAGAAAGGGTTTCCCATGATGTAGCCAGGAGAGGAATGATTTCCATGGTCGGGGAATACCCGACAAGGCCCTCGTAGATGTTGGAAGTAACCAGGGCTGTTTCCTGGTCGTTCGGAATCGGGGAAAGATCGAGAATGGGGGTTGAAATGGCTATGTGAACATCAACCGGGGAACGTGAACACCCCGGGACGATGATGCAACATAACACCAGGAGAAACCGTCTCACCATCATTACCTTTGATTGTATAGGAATGGAAGGAGAAGTCAACCGAAGATCAGGGAGTACCTGCAGTACATCAGGAGTGAATCTGTCGTACCATCCGTTGACCTGAGAGGGTCAGAATTCCTTCCTTTAACGTTACTTCGTGGTGCTGGGTCTCTCCACTGCTGAAATCGAGGATGAGACGGTTTCCGGTGAAAGGGTTGTAGCTGATGTTCCATCTGCCTTTCAGTTCGTCGGCATGTCCCGTGAGCTTTTCCTTGACCACGGACAAAATACCCCCGATCCCATGCCCTTTTAGTGAGAAGGTCCCATCATCGTGAATCTGAATATCGAAACCGCTTCCGTCCACCGACTTCCAGTAGCCTGCAAGGTCTTCCTCGTGAACCGGTTTCTGGATGACGATGGCCAGAGTGGCTGTCAGGATAATCAAAAATCCGATCAAAGCAATCCACACGGTGCGCATAAGTTCCTCCATTATTATTGTGTCATAGGCTATGATAGAGAACAAGCATCATGGTTCGCGGGTCACATCATCAGGACAATGACTTCGACTCAGGCGGGCCGACAGCGACGTTTCGACGGAGGTGTTCGTAATGGAAGAAGGCAGATTCATCCAGAATGAAGTATTCATCCTTCTCTTCACCATCCTCACAGCCATCGGCGCTATTGTTGGATTGGTTGCATGGGTGCGAAAACTTCGCAGAAGTGCGGTGCGGGAAATGCAGGAACGAATTGGAAGTATTCCTGTCGTTCGAAAGGATCCATGGGCCAATTTTTTTGGCCTTAAAAGTAAAGGAGGAAAACAGATCCGGGGAAATGGGGCTCTGGCTCTCACGACTTCCAGTCTGATCTTTGTCATGGCGCTTCCCAGGAGGTCTGTTGTGATTCCCCTTGAGAAAATATCAGAGGTCTCCCTCGTTCGCTCCCATTGCGGGAAGTCGATCCTGCGCCCGATTCTGCGGGTCGCATTTCAGACCGATTCAGGCCCGGACTCGGCCGCGTGGGCTCTTCGTGATCCGGAGGAGTGGGCAAAGATGATTACAGAAACCCTTCAAAGGAATTCGAGATGGTCTCCGGCTATGGAAGAGACATGATCCTGTCCAGGATCATTATTTTCTGCCAGATCTTACGAGAAAGACCTGTAGTGAGATTCTCCAGTTCATCCACAGCCCGAAGGGTTGCAGGATCATCAAAATTCTGGATATAGAGCGCGCCGACCTTGGAGATCAGGGCAAGCATTTCACTGCAGTAATCCAGATAGCGCGTTAATTCGTATGGAGTCATTACCCTCCGGGGAGAGGAGGGCGTATGGACTGCATGGGGCTTGATCTTCTCCGGGTCCTTTGTCAGCTGATGCATATCGATGATGTGGGCCATGGATCGGAGCTCGTGGATGGCCCGCAGCACCTTTTTCCGCTTGATCCTGCTTTCCCAGGAGATGAGAAAGAAGATTCCGATGCCGAGAAAAATGAGATCATTGACCGCCGCTTCAACGGCGGAGAGAAAGTCCAGAAGCTGAATGGATTCCATCTGAAGATCGAGCCTTGACACCATTCCTGCCAGAGCAAGACCCATGAGAGAGATACAGAAAAAGACCGCACTCCTAAGCCACAGGTTCGGTCGACGCAACCAGTTGTTCGATTGTGCCGCCTCTGCAACCAGGATCTGAAGCTCATGGGCAACGCGGGAAAGTCCTGATTCTTTAAACCGCTCTTCAATCCGAAGACGAAGGAGATTCGATGTGTCCTCAATTCGAGAGGGATCGAGCGATCGATACATGACCTACCCTTCTCCCGTCTGACGGAACGAGATGTTCACGATATCCAACTCCCTGCCCCCGGTGACTTTGAGGGGTGCTGAACATTCGGGACATACAAAGAACCACGATCCCGGGAGTCTGACCTTGACCTCTCCGCAGGATGGGCAAAACTGCCGGGACGGACAGAATTGGATGTCGAGACGGCTCCCTTCATCGGGTCCTTCCCTTGTGAGAGCTTCCCAGGCAAAATTGAGAAGGTCGGGTTCAACGGCTGAAAGTTCCCCGACTTTGATCCGAACGACATCGATACGGCCGGGGCGCAGATGGAGAACCGACCCTGTGCAGATTGAGTAGATTTCGGAAGCCACGCTCATTTCATGCACGGGAAGGTTGCCCGTCTGAATTGTGAAGCCAGTTTCGAACCTTTTCGTCTACGATATCTACAATTCTCGGAAGAGCAGCCTCGACATCCGGGGTGAGACCTTCAATCATTGTCGCCATATCCTCAACTTCCACGGAGATAATCACAAAGGAGTCTGGAAAGGATACGTCAAGCTGCCTGGCTGCTTCAATCATTTCCGGAAGCCCGGCGTAGTGGGGGGATGGGGAGAGAACACGGCCCAAACGGGAAGGATCGAGCTCTCGCACTGTCCCTGGAGGATGTTGCCCCGTCTGAATTGCATCGATCAGGATGGCATATCGGTATCCGATGAAATGATCCATGAGGGCCATTCCATGTTCGGCGCTCGACTCCAGGTCCGCAACCGACGAGAAGTGGCGTTCCAGAATATCGATGGCCCGCACTCCGATTCCATCATCCCGAAACAGGGGATTCCCCAGACCCAGAATCAGAATCTCAGCCAAGGCGGATTCCTGAGTCCATCCCGATCATCGAAGGCTGCTCTACAGGTGAAAATTCATGAATCATAAAGAGATTATACCTAATCCTGAGGGTACAAGATTACAATTTGAGTACAGCAGGAATCGAAGGCGATACTTGTATTACCGGTGAATCTGTCGAATCTCTCTTCCCCGGGTATCCCGGATGGTGATAAGTAACGGCATCTGGCCCGGCAGAGAGTGGGTCCCGCAGGCATGGCATGGATCGTAGGCCCGAAAAGCCATTTCGACCATGTTCAACAGTCCGTCATTGACGTTACCCTTCTTGATCAGACCCTTTGCGGCTTTATCCACACCCATGGCGATCCGTGCCGCGTTATTTTGCGTGGCGACGATCAGGTTGGCCTTTTTCATGATTCCGTGCTCATCCGTCTCATAGTGGTGAAAGAGTGTTCCCCGGGGAGCTTCAACAACACCATATCCTACGGTTGGAGTCTCCGTGGGAATGGTCCGGACCTCGCTGGAACGAATTTCGGGATCGTGAGAAAGCTCCTTTAGGCGCTCTGCGGAATAGAGAAGCTCAATCAGCCTTGCCCAGTGATTGGCCAGCGTGAAATGAACCGGCCTACCTCCAAGGGTTGACATATACTCCTCGTAGGCCTTTTGAGCCTCCGGGGTGGCCATCCCATCTGCTGCGTTGAGCCTGGCCAGAGGGGCCACCGCATAGATTCCACTTTCCTTTCCGTCAGTAAACCCTTTCCAGCCCACCTCTTTGAGGAATGGAAACTTGATGTATGACCAGGGCTCCACATGCTCGGCCACGGAGTCGAGATAATCCCGCGGAGAAAATTTCCTGAATTCCTTGCCGTCGGGATCGACGACCCGGATCTGTCCGTCATAAAAGTTGACTGCGTTATTTTTATCCACCAGGCCCATGTAGTACGTTTTATGGGTATAGGTGTCCGAAGTAATGACGTTAACGTAATCGGCATTTGAAAGGACGATGTCACGGAAGGCCTGAAGCGAAAAGAGACCGAATTCGATTGTGTGATCCGCAGCCTGTTTTACCCCTGCGATGATTTCGTCCGTGAGGGGCTTCGAAATGCCGCCCGGGAGACCAAAGACGGGGTGGATGGTCTTTCCGGCAATCTGTGTCATCAGATCCCTGAGTTCTTTTCTGGCTCCTATGACCTTCTTTCCGACCTCCAGCCCGACTTTCCCTAAGACGCCCAGGATGTTTCTCTCTGCTTTGGGGGCCTGCGGGCCCACGATGAAATCGGGACCTCCCAGGAAGTAGAAATGGAGGGCATGGTCCTCAACCATGAAGATGTTATAGAGAAGCTCGCGGATCTTTTTGGCTGCGGGAGGTGGTTCCACACGATAGAGGTCATCCAGAGCCTTGGTCGCCGCCATATGGTGTGCCGTCGGGCAGACACCACATATCCTGGGAGTGATCTGGGGCATGGCCTCGCAGGGCCGGCCCTCCGCGAATTTTTCAAATCCCCTGAACTCCGGAACCTGAAAGTAGGCATGGTTTACATCTCCTTCGTCGTTCAGGAAGATATGGATCTTTCCATGCCCTTCAAGGCGTGTGATGGGGTCAACGATAATCTCTCGTCCCATGGAATTCTCCTTCAGTGGTTTCTGCGGTGAAACAGCAGGGAAGCCGGAACGCTGTATCGATAAAAAGTTCCTTCGGGATCCACGAGTTTGGACAGCGCCTCTTTCGCCCTGGATTCATCATCGATGTCCAGGACGGAAGCGAGAAAGGCCAGGGCCTTGGCGCCATAGTCCTTTACCCGGCTTGTTGGTCCGAGGCATCCCGTACAGGGCATGTTTCCGTCAATACAGGGAGTGTCGCATCCAGCCCGTGTCACCGGTCCCATGCAGACCAGGCCCTGTTCCAGGAAACACTTCTCCTGATCGATGATGACTTCTTGGGGTCTCTTCAGATTCTCGATCATCAGCTTGTCGGGCTTGGTATCCTTTCGGCCGCATTCATCGCATTGAGCAATGTCGGGAGCAAGAACCGTTCCTCTGGGGGGAAGTTTGCCGGAGAGGATCGCCCCCAGGGCGTCCTTGATCAGACGAACCGGGGGAGGACATCCGGGAATGTAATATTCGACGGGAATGGTCTGGTCAAGGGTTTTGCAGCCTTCAAGAAAATGGGGAAGCGTAACGGTTCCTTCCTTTACATCCAGAGATTCAGCGGGAAGGATCCCATCGTGATTGGCTGTACTGGGAGTTTCTTTGTATGCACGGTTCAGTAGCGATTCGCGATCGTAAAGGTTTCCGAGACCGGGAATGCCTCCCGTATGGGCACAGCTTCCAAAGGCTATAACCGCCTGGGCTTTTCTTCGGAGCAGGTGCACCATCTCCTCCTGTTCCGACGTACAGATGGCTCCATTGATAAAAGCTACAGCAAATTCGCCGTCCGCCATGGCCTCCACGTCGCTGCGCTTAAAATCGAGGGCAACCGGCCAGAATAGGATATCTACGGCCGCCACCACATCCAAGACACCTTCCGCCAGATCGACAACCGTTTCTTCACAGCCTCCACAGGAGGCACACCAGTAAAAGGCGACCTTAGGCTTGGACATGAACTCCCTCCTCTCCATGAGTGCTTGGAACTGGAATGTCCGGCAGGCCAAGGGGACCCAGCTCCCGTACCGTTTCCGTCATCGTGTTAATGACCTCCTGGACCTTGTGCCCCTCGGAGGCCGAAATCCACTCCAGCCGAAGCCTGTCTTCCTCAATTCCGAAACCTTTCAACAGTTCCTTCAGGACGATGACACGGCGCATGCATTTGTAGTTTCCTTCCTGGTAGTGGCAGTCTCCGGGGTGGCATCCTCCAATCAGAACACCATCGGCACCTTCACGGAATGCCGCCAGGACGAATTGGGGATCGAGACGACCGGAGCACATGATCCGAATGACCCGGACGTTGGGTTCATACACCATGCGTGCAGTTCCGGCAAGATCGGCTGCCGTATATGTGCACCAGTTACAGAAGAAGGCCACGATTTTGGGCTCAAAGGTTTTATCGTCAGACATAGTTCAGCACCCCCTTGATCTCGTCGAAGATGAGAGAATCCATGAAGAGATGTTGCTGGGCCGCCCCGGAGGGACAGGCCGCAACGCAGGTCCCGCACCCCTTGCAGAGAGCCTCGTTAATCGTAGATTTCTTCTTTTCCCCTTCATAGGTGATCGCGCTGTAGGGGCAGAGGGGAACACAGGTTTTGCACCCTGAACATAGATCCTCTTCCACCCAGGCGGTATTGGGCTCCAGGGTTACATACCCCCGATCGATCAGGGCCAGAGCCATGGAGGCTGCGGCTCCAGCCTGAGCTACCGTTTCCGGAATATCCTTGGGTCCCTGACAGGTTCCCGCAAGAAAGATTCCATCGGTAAAGGTGCTGACTGGAGCGAGCTTGGGGTGCTGTTCAAGGAACCATCCCTCCTGGCTGCAGGAAATGTTAAAGAGCCGCCGGACATCTTCGGCGTCCGGGCGGGCTTCGAGTCCCACGGCAAGGACGACCATATCCACCGGCACACGTCGAACCGATCCGACCAGCGTGTCCTCCGCGCGAATCACGAGTTTTCCCTTTTCCTCATCGGTTACGGCCCAGTCGGTCACCTCGGCTACCCTGCCTCGGACAAAGTGAGTTCCCTCTTCCTTCAGACGGTCGTAAAATTCTTCATACCCTTTTCCTGGCGTCCGCATATCGATGTAAAAGTTGTACACCTCCGCTCCCGAACGCTCTTTGACCAGGTGGGCCAGCTTCAGGGAGTACATGCAGCAGACTTTGGAACAGTGCGTATTATATCTGTCGTCGCGGGAGCCCACACAGTGGATGATCCCGACCCGTCTGGGAGCACCCCCGTCTTTTAAAAAGACCTTGCCCCCGGTGGGACCGGACGCGTTGAGCATCCGTTCCATGTCAAGGCTCGTGAAGACATTGGGAAGCTTGCCATACCCGTATTCGGGGATTCGCTTCGCGTCGAATGTCTGGAATCCCGTGGCAAGGATGATGCTTCCCACATCAACCTCCTCGAAAGAATCCTCCTGTGTATGGTTAATGGCTCCCGGTTCGCATACCGATTCGCAGACCTTGCATTCTCCCGTCTTGAAATGGATGCAGGAGTCCCGATCGATCACGGGCATGTGGGGTACAGCCTGCATGAAGGGAATGTGTATCGGGGTGCGCGGACCCAGAGGAAGGACTTCTCGAACGGCCACTTCCTCGTTCTCAATCGTAATGCAGTTTGTCGGGCAGACATAGGCACAGGCACCGCAGGCAATGCATTGCTCCGAAGTTCGGTCGTATGCTGTAGAAACGTATCGTTTCGGTCCCCGGTTGAAGAAACTGAGTACATTCGCACCGACAACATCCGAGCACACGCGAACGCATAACCCGCAGAGGATACAGTCGTCATCCCCCCGGCCGAACCTCGGTTCCACGATGCCATACTCTTCCGCCAGTTCTTCAAGAATGGCAACATGTCCCGACTGAGCCATAAGCCATTCCAGGATTAATTTACGATTTCTCCTGACGCGGTCTGTATCGGTCAGAACTTCCAGACCCTCTGTCACAGGATAATTGCAGGACGTGACAATTCTTGTTCGGTTTCGGATCTTTACTTCGACACCGCAGATACGGCACGCCCCATAGGGTTCAATGATGGGGTGGTGACAGAGTGTGGGAATCTTGATCCCCATCTTTTCCGCCACGCTGAGAATTGTAGCCCGTTCCGGTGCTTCGGTCTGGATTCCATTGATCGTTAACGTAACTGTTTTCATGGCCGTCCCCCTTACGCGTGCATGACGGCGTCCCGTTTGCAAACCTCAACACAGGCACCGCACTTGATACATTTGCTCTCAATAATGGAGTGGGCTTGCTTCACCTCACCAAGAATTCCGTTTGTCGGGCAGGCACGAACGCATGCATGGCACCCGTCGCACCGGTCCGGATTGATGTAGTAAGAAATCAAATCCTTGCAGACACCACCGGGGCATTTATGGTCCTGAATATGACATTCGTACTCGTCCCTGAAATAGCGGATGGTCGTGAGTACCGGATTCGGAGCAGAGGTGCCCAGGGCACACAGACAGCAATCCTGCATGACTTCGCCCATCTCCTCCAGGATTTCTACATCACCATCCCTTCCCTTACCTTCGACAATCCTGTCCAGAATTTCCGTGCTTCGTCGAAGGCCTTCCCTGCACGGGACGCATTTTCCACATGATTCGTCTGCAAGAAATTTGACGAAAAATCGAGCTGAATCCACAAGACATGTGCCTTCGTCCAGTATGACCATTCCCCCGGACCCCATCATGGTTCCGGCATCATTCAGACTGTCGAAATCGACGGAACGATCAAGGAACTGTGCCGGGAGAAACCCTCCGGAAGGTCCTCCGGTCTGTACGGCTTTAAAATCTCTTCCCCGGGGGATGCCACCTCCGATGTCGTAAATGATTTCTCTGAGCGTGATTCCCATGGGTACCTCAATCAATCCCGTATTGTTCACGGTTCCAGACAGGGAAAAGACTTTGGTTCCCGTGCTTCCTCCCCACGGGTTTTCACTGACGTCTCCCGTTCCCATTGAGGTAAACCATGAAGCTCCGCGCAGAATGATCAGGGGGATATTGGCGAGAGTTTCAACGTTATTGAGCAGGGAGGGGCCATCTTTATATCCATACTCAACCGTATGAATATACTTAGCCCTCGGCTCACCTACCTTTCCCTCCAGAGATGCCATAAGCGCTGTTGACTCGCCACAGACGAAGGCGCCGGCTCCCTGAACGATCTTAATGTCGAACTCAACTTTCGTGCCAAGAATGTTTTCACCCAGAAGTCCGAGGGCCCGTGCCTGCTCGAGGGCTTTTTCCAGTCGCTTTCTTGCCAGGGGGTATTCCTGGCGTACATAGACGAAACCCCTGCGAGCCCCTACAGCGTAAGCCGCGATGGTCATTCCCTCAATCACTGCGTGGGGATCGCATTCGATAATACTTCGATCCATAAAGGCACCAGGATCTCCTTCGTCTGCGTTGCAGATTACGACCGGTTCGATCGGGCGCTGGGTTAGAGGCTTTGTAAAACGGTCTCCTCCTGCTTCTTTTGTCAGCTGTTCCATACGCTCGGCGTTCTGTTTTTTGGCCGCATGACGGCATGTTTCCCATTTAATACCTGCCGGAAAGCCACCACCCCCCCGTCCCCGCAGAGCAGAAGCTTTAATCTCGGAAATGACATCCTCCGGGGTCATTTCCGTGAGGGCTTTCGCCAGGGCCATGTACCCGTCCGCTGCGATATAGTCCTCAATTCGTTCTGGATCGATCAGACCCCGGTTGCGCAACACAACAATTTTCTGTTTTGCAAAGAAGGGGATTGTATTCAGTGTGGGAACGGGTGCAGTCTCGTCGGGTGGGGTATAAAGAAGTTTTTGGAGAGGTCGACCCTTGAGGAAGTGCTCCTCAACAAGGATAGGTACGTCCTTGGGTGTGACTTTGCAATACAGGACGCCATCGGGCTGAACGATCACAATCGGCCCTTCGGCGCAAAATCCCTGGCAACCCGTCGCGATGACCTGAACTTCCTCTTTCAGGCCCTTTCGTTCAATCTCACGCTCCATATCCAGCTTCAAATTGAAGGAACCGCTGGATACACAGCCGGTACCTCCACATAAGAGAACATTCATTCGGTAGGGCATCGCTATTCCTCCTTACCCCGTGGTCTCACTGCCAACTCCGAGAGCATATTCCTGAACGATGGCGCCTCCAAGGATATGGTCTCGGAAAATCGTGACGATTTTTTCTCCGGTAAGGTCCACGTATTTGACGGGAGCGTGGCCCTTGATCTCCACCGTAGCCATCGGTTCGCGGCTGCAGAGACCGGCACAGCTTGATGACGTCACAATGACGTCCGTTACGTTTTGTGCCTCGATTTCTTTCATGAGAGCATTCAGCACATCCCGGGCACCTGCTGCGATTCCACAGGTCCCCATATGGACAATGATTCGAGCCCGTGCGGCACCGGAACGGACCGTCATCTGTCTCCTGTGCTGCTCCTTGATCTTCTTTAAATCCTCAATCGTGATCTTTCTGAGTTCCATGTCAGGCCTCCTCTCCCGCCCGATCCGTTTCTGCTTTCTTTCGATACCGTTCTACAATTTTGGGAACCTGAGCCTGGGTAACCTTCCCGATTACATCCAGACCCACCGTGACAACAGGAGCAAGTCCGCAGCAACCGGGACAATTGATCGTATGGAGGCTGAAGAGTCCATCTTTGGACCGCTGGTTTTCCTCGATCCCAAGCTCCCTGGAAAAGGCGTCCACCAATTTGGGAGCTCCCAGAACATAACAGGCAGTACCCATGCAGACGTGAATCGGATATCGGCCAACCGGTTCGAGGCTGAAAGCACGGAAAAAGGTCGCAATGCTTAAGACGCGCGTGAGCGGGACACCGACCCGGTCTGCCACTTTCTGAATCAAAGGCTCCGGAAGATGGTAGAACTCATCCTGGCAGTCAAGCAGGATGGCGATGATATTTTCAATGTCCGCGTCATGTTTGTTGATGATTTCGTTTACTCTGGCTAGGTCGACCATATTGCCTCCTTTAATTCTTCGGAGATTCGCCGGAAGGAGGATCGGTGATGGGAATGACCCTTGCCAGGGGGGGAGTCTGACCGATCGTCAGGGCTCCCTTTCGAATGACCCGGGTTTCGGGGATCATCTTGGCGGGGCAGGCCTCCCAGCACGCTCCACAGCCGGTACATTTGGTCGTGTCGACATAGCGTGATTTATGTCGAATTCTTACCTTGAAATTTCCAACGTAGCCCGATACTTCCTCAACTTCCGAATAGGTCATGAGATTAATTCCGGGGTGCTTGTCAACCTGGACCATTTTGGGAGTAAGAATGCAGGCAGAGCAGTCCAATGTGGGAAAGGTCTTGTCGAACTTGGCCATGTGGCCACCGATCGAGGATTCCCGTTCCACCAGGTAAACATTCTTTCCGGAATCAGCGAGGGTCAGGGCAGCCTGTATCCCTGCAATACCGGCACCCACAACCATGACATCGGGATGAACATCCACCTTTCGAACTTCCAGGGCTTCATGGCCGGCCACGCGGTACACGGCTCCTGCGACGAGGGCCATGGCCTTCCGGGTAGCCTTTTCCGGATCACGGGTGACCCAGGATACATGTTCACGAATATTGGCCATCTGAAAGAAGAAGGGATTTTTCCCGGCGTCCCCCAGGGCACGACGAAACGTGGGCTCGTGCATAAGCGGAGAACAGGATGCAACGACGACACGGTCCACGCCATGATCGCGGACATCATCCTTGATCGTGACCTGGCCCGGATCCGAACACATGAATTTGTACTCTCGAGCTACAGCGACGTGGGGAAGGGTGGATGCGAATTTCACAACTTCTGTCACATCCACTTTGCTGGCAATGTTGATGCCGCAATGACAGATATAGACTCCGATTCGAGGTTCACTTCCTCCGTTACCCTTGGACATGGACGCCTCCCTTTGTGTAGGTCGACATCGAGAACGGAACAAATAACCGCTTGAATCCCAGCTTGCTTTCGGGAATTCCCAGAGCCAGACCGATTAGTTGACTGAAAAATACGACGGGGATCGTGATGTCCTCGCCATAGGCTTTATTGATTTTTTTCTGAAAACACTCCAGGTTGAACTGGCAGAAGGGGCAGGCCGTGGCAATGACATCGGCCCCGCGTTCCTTTGCCTCCTTGAGCAGGATGTAATTCAGGCGCATCCCAACCTCATCCAGTGTCCCCATGAGCGATCCACCGCAGCATCGTGTCTTCAGGGGCCAGTCAATGGTTTCCGCTCCCAGCGCCGAAAAGAGCCGGTCCATGGAAGTGGGATTGACTGGATCGTCAAAGGTTGCATAGGGACGAACCAGGAGGCATCCATAATAGGAGGCCACCTTCAGAGGGGCCAGAGATCGTCTTGTCTGGCTCTTTAGCCGTCCGAGGTCGTATTCATTCAGAAAGACATCCAACGGATGGCGGACTCCCGTCGATCCCGTATAAGATAATCCTGCTTCATCCAGAGCTCCCATGACGGTAGTATGGACTTCTGGATATTCATTGATGTAATGCTGGGTTTTGTTCAGAACCATGTAGCATGCGCTGCACGGTGTAATGAGTGCGTTCACATCCTTGTCTCCGACAGCAAGCTGTGATTCAGCGATGGCCAGATTTCGGGCCGCAAGACCAAAGGCCTTGTACTCATCAATGGCCATATATGCAGTCGCCCCGCAGCAGTTCCAGTCCTCAAGCTCTTCAATTTCGATGTTCAGATGCCTCCAGACGGCAAGGAGGGATTCCCTGTAAGCTTTGGACGTGGTTTTCTGGGTACAGCAGCACCCCGGATAGACCAGGTATTTCATAGAGCCTCCTTTACGGGAAACCGGAGCACGGCGGCCCGGCGATCCAGGGCGGTCAGGAGACGTTTCAGCTGTTTCCGGTTTTTGATTGTGTCCTGGTTCATAGCCATTCTGCCCTTCAGGAAGAGCTTCAGCCCCAGGAAAGATTTTCCAATGTGCTTCAAGGGATTCGTTTTGAGGTACATCCTCATGACAACCCTGCCCTCACTCATCCTGCCGTGCTTGGCGACGCTGGCGAAAAATTCTTTCGCCAGGACGGGAATCGTGAACCCCGGTGGATGGGTTTTTTCCCGGATTGCCTCCCGCTTGAGGTTGTACATCAGATCGGTGATTTTGATCTCCTTCGGACAGGAGGCCGTGCAGGAGTAGCAGGAGGCGCAAAGCCATATCGTAAAGGATTTCAACACTTCATCTCGAAATCCTTCCCGAACCATTGCAATGATCCGTCGGGGCGTGTAGTCCATGTAAATGGAGAGAGGGCAGGTGGCACTACACGTCCCGCACTGAATGCATTTAGACAGGGTTTCACCACCGGGCTTACTTGTGAATTCTTTAGCAAAACTGGATGTAAGGTCACCTTCGTAGGTGATCTTTCGTGGAAAGCATTCCTTTACCATAGAGGCACCTCCTGGGATGCTCTCTGGCGCACGAGTCCTCTAAATGTCTGTATTTGCTGAGTATTCTTGGCGCAGTGTCCGGGGTGTGGCCATTGGCATCTCCTTGTATGAATTCATCATAGACCTGTGATTCCGACTTGTCAAGTAAATGTGAAAAAATAGACATATTGATCCATGGTCATGATCTCAAGTGGCAATACAGCAATTCCTCCCGCGGGGAGGAATTGAAGTGGATTGGGTTGGGAGGCTGATCCGTCAGAGGAGGCTCGAACGGATCAAAGGGACAAAAGAGGGCTAGTCTTCTTCCTCTTTCTCGCGCCTGGCTTCGGCAATAATCTTGTCCTGAACCTGTTTCGGGGCTTCTTCGTAATGGGAAAACTCCATGTGGAAGGAACCCTGGCCCTGGGTAAAGGAACGAAGATCAGAGGCGTAGGAAAGGACTTCGGCCAGGGGGACCTGTACATGAATAACCCGCACGTCTCCTTCAATATCCATACCGGAAACCCTTCCTCTGCGTCCATTCAGATCGCCCATTACGTCGCCCATGTAGTCTTCCGGGGTAAAAACGTCCATATTCATGATCGGTTCCAGGATGGTGGCCCCGGCACGGTCGCAGGCCTGTTTGAATCCCATCGATCCGGCAATTTTGAATGCCATTTCCGAAGAGTCGACCGGGTGCTCCTTTCCGTCGATGAGCGTTACCTTGAAATCGATCACGGGGTACCCTGCCAGAAATCCCTTGGCAGCGGCTTCCTGAATACCCTTATCCACGGCAGGCCGGTAACTATGGGAAATGGAACCGCCAAAAATCTTGTCCACAAATTGGTACCCCTCCCCTCGAGGCTGGGGCTCGACAATAAAAGCACATTCCGCGAATTGACCGCGCCCACCTGTTTGTTTTTTGTGCCTGTAGGTGGTCTCCGCCTTCTTTGTTATCGTCTCTTTGTAGGGAACCTTGGGAGGCTTCAGATTTACCTCGACACCGTAGCGCTTCTTAAGCTTGGCCACAACGATTTCAATATGGAGCTGTCCGGTACCGGACAGGATCTGCTCCTTGGTCTGGAGATCACGGCTCACGTGAAGAACGGGATCTTCCTCACAGATCCGGAGAAGGGCAGCGGCGATCTTGTCCTCATCGCCCTTGCTCTTGGGTTCAACGGCAAAGGAAATCGCAGCCTCCGGAAAAACTACGGGAGGATACTTGACGGGATTGGATTTTTCGCAGAGAGTATCTCCCGTGAGGGTTTCCTTGAGCTTCATCACGGAACCAATATCGCCCTGATGAGCATCGGAGACGGAGGTGGGTGTCTTGCCGTCAAGGAAGTTAATGGCTCCGAATCGTTCGATATTCTCGGTCCGGGGATTCAGGAGCTGGGCATCGGATTTCAGGGCACCCGTGATGACGCGGAAGATGTTGATCCTCCCTGCAAAGGGGTCGGAGATGGTTTTAAATACATAGAGCGACGTACCGGAAGGGTCCTTGTCCTCTCCGCTGACCGGGTTGACTCCCCTGTACGTACGATGGGTGGGATCAGGGGCAAAGGTGATCAGGTGGTCCATGAGGGTATGAATTCCAAGGATCTGATAGGCGGATGTGAAGACGACCGGCATGATGTCACCCTTCAGAATGCCTTCCCTGAGCCCCTTAAGGATGTCATCCTCAGGCAGGTCACCCTCTTCGAAATAGCGCTCCATCAGGGCTTCATTGCTTTCTGCGATCTTTTCCACGAGGGCTTCCCGGGATGAGTTTAGTGATTCACTGATTTCCCCGGGTACGTCACCTTCGGTAACAACTGCTTTACCGTGTTCTCCAAGAAAAGCTTTCTTTGATAGAACATCGGCAACGCCCGCAAAAGAAGATTCCTTTCCAATCGGCAGATTCAGAGGAATCACACCATTTCCGTACTTATCCTGAAGCTTCTGAAGGACGGCGAGAGGATCGGCATGCTCCTTGTCGACTTTGTTGATGATAAAGAAGATGGGTAAACCGTTCTCCCTGGCAAGCTTAACCGCTTTATCGGTCTGAATTTCCAGGCCGTTGACAGCGTTTACGACGATTCCCGCCACGTCTCCCGCCCTCATGGCGGAGCTGGTCTCTGCAAAGAAGATGGCGTAACCCGGAGTGTCAATCAGATTGAACTTGTGGTTCTTGTATTCACAGAAGGCAACCGCGCTCTGTATGGATATTTTTCGTTCCACCTCATTCTCATCGAAGTCGGTGGGCGCGTTTCCATCGTCCACGGTCAATAACCGATTCACCTTGCCCGATGCGAAGAGAAAGCTGGATGTAAGCGTTGTCTTACCGGAAGCGTTGTGACCGGCAAGCACGAGGTTGCGGATATGGGGCGTCTCATAGACTTTCATGGGGGACCTCCCGAACAAATTGAGGAGCCATTATACCATTCCATGCAAGGGGATGATAGTTGACACGTTAGTGAAAAGGTGTATACTCGGACCGATGTAGAGACTAACTTTTAAGGAGGCATTATGAACAAAACTGAACTGGTGAAGAAGCTTGCCAAACAGACGGGTCTTTCCCAGGTCAAGGCTGCCGAGGTTGTGGATGCGCTTTTTGACGCACGCCCAAAGAAGGGGATCATTGCAACAGAACTGGATGCCGGACGCAAGGTAATCGTTCCCGGCTTCGGATCCTTCTTCACACGCCGCCGAAAAGCCCGTGAGGGAAGAAATCCCGCCACCGGATCCACCATCAAGATTCCTGCCCGGAACTACCCGGTCTTCAAGCCCGGAAAGACCCTCAAGGAAAGAATTGAAAAGTAAGTTTCTCACTATGTAAATGACAACCGCCCCCAGGGGCGGTTTTTTTATGCTTTCTTGAAATCCAGATCAACGTTGATGTCCGGATGAGCATTTACCAGAACCTTCAGGGTAGTGTTCAGATCCCCCAGAGGAATCATATCAATATGGTCAGTGTGAAACCGTGCGGTGACCCGGGTTCCGGTTCCGGCTTCACTCGATAACTGAAGATCTCCTCCGGTCTGCTCCGCGGCCTGAGACAATAGCGGGAGTCCCATTCCAATTCGTTTCCCCTTTTTTGTTGTGAAAAACGGATCCCTGGCCTTTTCCATTTCATCGGAACTCATTCCTCGACCGTTGTCTTCGATGACCAGGGTCAGCAGGGAATTTTCCTCATCCACAGTGAAGGTAATCCTGATACGGGTTGCGCCTGCAAGGATGGAATTTTGAACAACGTCCAGGATATGAAGGGAGAGATCTTCCATCAGATTTTGATCTGACGACCGTCTCGGCTGTGGATCGCCAAAAATAATTCCTGAAATGAAAGGGTGTCCATGAAACATCGAGTGACACGGTCACCAATCTGTGCAGGTTCATGGGCATCGGAAGATGCAAGGATCGTATATCCTTCCAGTTCGGGAGGAATCAACTTTGAATTCCGAAGCTCTACCGCGTCCAGCTTTAGATCTGGAGGAACAAACCCCAGTTGTCCCAGTAACCCAAACCCTTCTCTGTCCGCATGAGCTGAGATTGCAATCCCGTCTCTCGCGTGGATCTCAGACACGGTTTCTTCCAGAGAAAGAGTGGTGGCTCCCATAAGAAGCTTATCGTGAAATCCCTGAACCTCATGGTCTGCATTGGCAATTACCTGATCTCTGCGCATCCACTCATCGGTGCACATCGAAAGGCCCCGTTCCACAAGGACTCCCATGGAATCAAGGGTCTTTTCATCCGGAAAGATTCCCAGAATATGAACTTCTTCCCTCGTAGTGATCTCAATTCCACCAAAAACAGTGAGGCCCTCCCGGGCGCCAGCTTCAACCAGAGCGGGAACGTTCCTCACCGTATTATGGTCACAAATAGCCAGACCGTCGATCCCTTTACCCTTTGCACGGGCAGCAATCGTGCGGGGAGCCATGTCGAGCGATGCGCAGGGCGAAAGACAGGTGTGAATATGCAGATCCAGTATGTACCATCTCATTTCATGGCTGAAAACCGAGCTCCCAGAGCCTTCCCGATATTTCGTAGGCAGAGAGTGGAGTGCCCAGCAATACGACGCGTTCGTTCTCCGCTTTTGAAATGACTTCAGGTTCGGGGATTCTTCCATTCACGATCAGGATTCCTGGAAACTCCTTCATTACCGCAACCGGAATAATGTTCGGATGCATCTGAATTGTAATCCAGAGACACCCGATACAGGCACGGGCCAGGACATCACTGAGAAGATCTCCCGAATAGCACCCCTTTATGGATCGATCCAGAGACAGGTTCTGCGTATACAGCGTCAGGTTTAAGGATGAAACAATGGATTTCATGATCATGGTACCTTTACCTCAAACTCCAGATGGGTATACCGACCCATTTCGGAAGTCAACTGCATCCAGTCCGAATGTTTCCTAATATTGGGAAGTCCCATTCCCGCACCAAATCCCAGCTCCCTAACCCAGTCTGGAGCTGTGGAGTACCCGGCTTCCATTGCTTTCTCAATGTCCGGAATCCCGGGACCCTGATCCAGTACGCGAATCTGGATAAGATCCTTTTGAAGATCCGCTACAATCCGTCCTCCATGTGTGTATATAACAAGATTCATCTCTGCCTCGTAGGTGGATATAGCGATACGGCGGACGATTTCCGGATGGATTCCCAATCTGAGAAGGTTCGTTCTCAACTGGCTGGAAGCTTCTCCGGCTCGATCAAAATTCCCTCCCCGGACGGAAAACTCAAAGATCAGATGAACCTCATCGGCGGTCACATCGTTAAAAATGTGACTTGCCCTGTACCGTAATATTTCTTCCTCCCGGTAGTCGACATCCATCTTCTTCAGCAATGCTCGGATGATGTCGCCCTTCGTTAAAATTCCGACCACGGAATGATCATTTCGATCCAGTACCGGAAGCCGTCCATATCCAAAACGCTCAAAAATCTGAATGGCTTTTACAACAGGTTCGTCGGAATAAACTGTGACAACCGACCGTGTCATTAAAGAGGAGACACGGCGATTAAGTTCATTATTTACGAGACATTTAATGACATCCTCGATGCTGATTAACCCGCACAACTTTCCCTTGTCAATAACGGGAAGGCCGGATATGCGGCGTTTTCGTAATATCTGGCTTACCGTGGAGATCTGGGTTCGGGGATGGATGGTAAGAACGTTTCTTGTCATTGCCTGGGCAACGTGAAGCTCGTATGCCAGTTCCTGGACCCGGGTTGCTACTTCTTCCCTGGGGTTCATGACACCATGCGTTCCTTGAATCGATCTCTTTGCCTCATAATGCGGAGATGAGTCTGGTGGGCTGACCCAGGCCTGCAGAATAAAGCTTTCCGCAGCTGTCAAAGAGAAAGAGGTTCGTGGAGAGCAGGATAATTCCTCGTTCTCTGGCCATATCTATCATTCGTTGCGTAGGATGTTTTCCGCGGACAAAACAAATTACCTGAATGGAAGCCATTTCTGCTGTGTAGATAACCTGTGGGGTCGCAAGTCCCGTCAGGAGAATGGTGTTGGGCTTGACCAGAGACAGGACATCACTCATAAGATCGGATCCGCAGCCATTCAGAATATCAAAATTTGGATTTTCGGGCTCTACGTGAATTTCCGCCTCAAGAATATCCCGGATTTGTTCCAGCTTCATAGTCCCTCCCTATCGTATATGATAATGCACCTTTGGAATCTTTCCTAGTGAGGTAAAGTGAGGCCTCAGTCGAGGTATAATGTTCAGTAGTATCGCCGTTGAGGAAAGGAGCCCATCATGGGAAGCCTGGGATTTCAAGAACTTCTGATTATTCTTCTTATCCTTGTGATTATCTTTGGTGCCAAGAAGCTGCCCCAGCTCGGCAAGGGCCTCGGAGAAGCGTTGAGGAATTTCAAAGGTGCCGTAAAGGGAGAGGGAGAGGACGAGGATAAGAATAAAAACGGGAAGGAAAACTGATCCGGTTCATGTCTTCACCCCGGAATTGTCCTTCTGAGAAAAGACAGTCCAGAATTACCCACCTGGTTGTATCTTCCTGTCTCACGGGAGAGCGCTGCCGGTATGACGGCCGCGGAATCGATGTTCCCAGGCTGATACCCCTGATGAAAGACCGGACTGTTATAAAAGTATGTCCAGAAGTCGAGGCGGGTTTAGGCGTCCCCCGCGAACCCATTCATATTCGGGGGAATAGCGGGCACCAGGTGCTTTCCGGGCAGGGAGAGGTTTTGCGGGTGCGCACCGGCGGAGACGTGACTGTGCCTCTGCTGGAGGCCTGTACACGAATTGCTCTGACGTTGAATCGACTGGATCCGTCATCGACCCTGGTGGTGCTGAAGGAACGGTCTCCTTCATGCGGAGTTCATTCGACCCATACAGATAAGGGAATAACGGCGGCTCCGGGACTCTTTGCCGCATTCTGTATCGAGAAGGGATTTCAACCGATATCCGAAGAAGATCTGGAGGAATCATCGTGACGTCGATCTTTATCTATGCCTTTCTTGTATTCCTGGCTTCTCTGGCCGGAGGTCTGGCCGTCGTGATCCGGCACTGGCATCCGAAAATGCTGTCCATCTTTATCTCCTTCGGGGCCGGGGTTATCCTGACAACCGCTCTGATTTTCCTGATTCCTCCGGCCATTCACGATACTTCGGCCCTGTGGATCCTGGCCGGTTTTCTCTTTATCTTTCTTGGAGAAAATTTCATCATGATGCATGGATGTATGGCGGATGACTGCCAGGTACACAATGTGGGGCTCGCCGCCTTTATCGGCCTGTCATTTCACGCCCTCGCCGCAGGTCTTGCCATCGGAGCCGGTGTTCTCCATTCGGAAAATCTGGGATTCATGACCTTCCTGGCGATCATCCTCCATAAAGCTCCAGAGTCTCTCACCCTCTCCTCCGTCATGCTGCACGACCACTATTCCCGCAAGCGGACCACCCTCTTGATTCTCCTCTTTTCCCTGATCGTACCCTTCGGCGCCCTTCTCTCCTATTTCATCCTGAAGGATGTGACCCTGTCTGTTGTTCCCGCAGCCCTGGCCTTCTCCGCCGGGACCTTCCTTGAGGTTGGCGCTTCCGATCTGTTACCCCAGGTCCATCGACCGGGACCTCTTCGGATTCCCCGTCTTCTGGGCTTTCTTGCGGGGATTGCTCTGACCGTCGCCATCTCAGCGATCCATCACCACCACTGATCGTCGGGAGGGGGAATTCAGGAGCCCCGGCACCCGTTCTCCCGGGGATGACATACCATACATCCAGTCTGAATCTGCTCCGTTCTATCGGGAGTTTTCGACCGTGAACCGCCTCTCCCGGGAACAGTCTCCCTATCTTCGTCAGCATCGGAAAAATCCGGTGGACTGGTATCCATGGGGCGAGGAAGCACTCCAAAAGGCGCGGGACATGGATCGTCCCATCTTCCTCTCCATCGGGTATGCGGCATGCCACTGGTGCCACGTGATGGAACGGGAGTCCTTTGAGAATCAAACCATTGCGGGCGTGCTGAACGAGCACTTTGTTCCCGTCAAGGTGGATCGGGAGGAGAGACCGGATATCGATCACCTCTATATGACCGCCGTGCAGATGATGACCGGAGCGGGAGGATGGCCCCTGACCGTTTTCCTGACACCCGAAGGGAAACCCTTTTTCGGAGGAACGTATTTTCCTCCGGAGGATCGATGGGGCCGACCGGGACTGCTTTCGGTTTTACGGGAGGTGATGCGTGTATATCGGGATTCCCCGGAAGATCTGGAAAGAACAGCCCGGACGATCCTGGCGCATCTTGAAGTTTCGATGGGGATGAAGGCGGGTACTCCGGACGCGAAATCCTGGATGGAAACGTACAGAAAGCACCGCGGGCAGCTTGAGGATGTCGAATACGGAGGATACGGGCAGGCTCCCAAATTTCCGTCTGTCCCCGATCTGGAAGCGGCGATTGTTCTGGATCCCGGTTCCCATGGTCACATTCTCCTGACCCTTGAGCGGATGGCTCTTGGCGGAATTCATGACCACGTGGGAGGGGGATTTCACCGCTACTCAACCACGGTGGACTGGAGAGTTCCCCATTATGAAAAGATGCTGTATGACCAGGCTCTATTAATTCCTCTCTATATGTGGGCCTTTCAACGGACAGGATCCGCTCTCTTTGAACGGACCCTGCGGGGAACGATTGACTTCATGAATGGTGAACTCTTCAAAAAGGATCTGGGTTATATCACCTCGCTCGATGCCGATTCGGATGGCGAAGAAGGTACCTATTATCTCTGGAGGCGGAATGAAGTCCTGGAGGTCTCGGGGAAAGACGAAGGAACCTGGTTTGCCGATCTGGCCCATCTGGAAGAAAATCCATCTCCCATTCACCTGCAGGAATCGACGTCCGATCCGGAGCGTTTTACCGGACTCCTGGGCCGATTGCGGAAACGGAGGCATCGAAGAGTTCGACCCGCAGAGGATACCAAGGTCCTGACATCACTGAATGGTCTGGCCCTTCGAGCCCTTGCACTGGCGGGTGCAGGTCTGTCCGATGAGAGGATTCGAAACCAGGCTGTCCATCTTGCCCATACGCTCAGTGCTTGGAACAGGAGAGACGGGACTCTTCTTCATGCCGCTCCGGGAACAGGCGCGGAAGTGATGGGGATGATGGAAGACTATGCTTACCTTGCCTGGGGATTTCTTACGCTCTTTGAGACAACCGGGGAGCCGGATTTCCTCGGGAATGCACGACAGCTTATCGAAGAAGCGAAGATCCAAATCCCGGGATTTTCCCTGTCGGCATCCGAAGATCTTCCTCTCGCCCCTCGAAACCTCTCCGATGGAGCCCTTCCTTCCCCTCTGGCGGTTTTCCTCCTTGTCTCGTTGAAGATTCAGAGAATCGAGGGAAAGACCGAATATCCGGACATCCAGAGGCGGATCGAAGAAATGGCGGGTACGATCGGGCGAGCACCGGCATCTTATCCGACCATGGTACGGATTGGAGAGTGGATCGAAGGATCCAAATCTCTGCTCGTTGTCGCATGCAGGGACAGAAAAACGCTCCTGAAAGCCCTGCAACCCGTTCGGTTTGCCGAAGCGGAGCCCCACGCGGTTCTGCCTGTCTTTGAAGGAGGAGTCAGGGGCCTTTCGTCCCTTGAAGGGCGAAATTTCTCTTCCCCTCGACCCCTCTATTTCCTGTGCAGGGATCGTACCTGTCTCCCGGAAACCACCCGGTACGAAGATCTGCCTCTTTCCTGTGGACCCGATCTTCGTGGTAAAGTCAGGAAATGAATGACTCTCAGTTCATGAAGTGCGCCATCGATGCGGCAGGGAAGGGAATTCTGCGAGGGCAGACACCCTTCGGGGCCTGCATCGTAAAGGATGGAAACGTGATCGTTTCGGCCCATAACCGGGTCTGGGAATCGCGGGACATCACAGCCCATGCGGAGGTGGTTGCCATAAGGAAAGCCTGCCGTATCCTCGATTCCATCCATCTCGAAGGATGCTCAATCTACTCCACCTGCGAACCATGTCCCATGTGCTTCTCGGCCATTCACTGGGCCAGGGTGGATCGAATTGTCTTTGGCGCCTCGATTGAAGATGCTGAAATGGCAGGGTTCAACGAGCTTCCCATATCCAACGAGACCCTGAAGGATCTGGGGCAAGGTTCGGTTCAAATCGTTTCGGGCTGTCTGAGGGAGGAGTGCAGGGCCCTGTTTACCTCCTGGAAAGCTTCAGGGAATTACAGGGCGTACTGACGGTTCTTTTCGATCGGAGGCTGAGGATTACTCCATGGTCCAGGAAAAGTGATACTGGCAGAAATCGGCACCTTCAGCACGACAGGAAGATTCTGAAGCCCTGACATCCGTCGCTCCGCACAATTCAAGACCCTCTTTGTACCATCCGATTACCGTCAGACAGTCTGCGGCAGAAAAAGTTTCCGCTTCAAACGTCGTCAGGGTGCCGGATGTCGGACCAGTCCGCTCATAGGTCCGGTATCCCACGTCATAGTAGAACTTGTAGATCATGGGGGATTTTTCCATGAATGCCTGTGGGTCCCCATTGGAAAGAAAGCTCTTGTGGACTCCCATCAGGTTTTCCCTTGCGGAAGCCCGGCCGATGCGTTCAAAAAAAGATCGGTCTCCCTTTCCAAGAACGGCGATGATCGCATCATCGAGTCGTTTTCCCAGATCAAAGGAGTACCAGGAAAGACCGGTTAACAGGCCTTCCAGCTGATGGCGGTCATCTTCGGGAAGGGCCTGGAGTACCTTCTTCCATCCTTCATCCCCGGAATGAGTCTTTATGAAGGCAATTCGGGATTTTATAATGTTTCCCTTGATTTTCATGACGCCCTTTCCTGGAGCTGCCGTAAGGACAATTCCTCATTCATCTTACCAGAGGCCATGGCTGATCTCAAGTTGACCTCCGTTTTCGCGGGGTGTACAATGCTGTTTTGTGAAAATTTTCATTAAAAAAGAGGTGACGCATGGGATTGATTACACGAGATGACGCACTGGAATACCATTCAAAAGGAAGAAAGGGCAAGATCGAAGTTGTCAGCACCAAACCGTGCATGACGCAGCGCGATCTTTCCCTCGCCTACACGCCGGGCGTCGCGGAACCCTGCCTCGATATTGAAAAGGATCCATTAAAAGCCTTCGAGTATACGGCGCGTGGAAACCTTGTTGCCGTCATCTCCAATGGTACGGCGGTCCTTGGCCTGGGAGACATTGGCGCTCTGGCGGGAAAGCCGGTCATGGAGGGAAAGGGTGTTCTCTTCAAACGCTTTGCGGATATTGACGTCTTCGATATCGAACTCGATTCGAAAAACGTGGAAGATATCATCAAGTGTGTCAAGATGCTGGAACCCACCTTTGGCGGCATCAATCTGGAAGACATCAAGGCGCCCGAGTGCTTCGAGATCGAAACACGCCTCAAGGCCGAGATGGACATCCCGGTCTTCCATGACGATCAGCACGGCACGGCGATCATTTCCGGTGCCGGCCTGATCAACGCCTGCGAAATCGTGGGAAAGAAGCTCTCCGAGCTGAAAATCGTCTTCAGCGGTGCCGGCGCCTCGGCCCTGGCCTGCGCCCGCCACTACGTCAACCTGGGGGCAACCAAAGAGAATATCACCATCTGTGATACCAAGGGCGTCATCTATAAGGGCCGTACCGTCGGTATGAACAAGTACAAGGACGAGTGGGCGGTGGAAACCGACGCAAGAACCCTCGCCGATGCGGTAAAGGGGGCCGATGTGCTCACCGGCCTCTCCGTAAAGGGAATGTTTACCCAGGACATGATCCGCTCGATGGCGGACGACCCCATCGTCTTCGCCATGGCGAACCCCGATCCGGAAATTACCTATGACGAAGCCGTGGCGGCACGATCCGACGTGATCATGGCCACGGGCCGAAGCGACTACCCCAACCAGATCAACAACGTGCTCGGATTCCCCTTCATCTTCCGGGGAGCCCTGGACGTCCGGGCGAAGGCCATCAACGATGAGATGAAGCTGGCGGCATCTTACGCCCTGGCCAAGCTGGCCAAGGAAGACGTCCCCGATTCGGTCATTAAGGCCTACGGAGGGAAGCCCTTCCACTTCGGCCGGGAATATATCATTCCAAAGCCCTTTGATTATCGTGTTCTTCTCTGGGAAGCCCCGGCCGTGGCCAGAGCCGCGATGGAGACCGGTGTGGCTCGGCATCCCATCCAGGATTTCGATGCCTACGTGCAGGAGCTGGAAAACCGGATTTTCCGGTCCCGGCAGGTTCTTCATGAAATTTTTGAAAAGGCAAAAAGCCAGCCCAAGCGGATCGTCTTCCCGGAAGGCGAAAATGAAAAGATAATCCGTGCGGCCAAGATTCTCGTCGACGAAGGCATCGCGAACCCCATTCTCCTGGGAGACAGGAGCAAGATCGAAGCCTCCCTGGACGCCCACAGAATAGACAAAGACAAGATCCAGATCGTCGATCCCGCGTCGGATCCCAAGCATACTCTTTACATTCAGAAATTCCACGAACGGCGGAAACGGCGCGGAATTACCCCCTCCGAAGCCAGGACATACATGAGAATGCCCAATTACTTCGGGTGCATGATGGTGGCGGAAGGCGACGCCGATGGCATGATTTCCGGTCTCACGATGCACTATCCCGACACGATCCGCCCCGCCCTGCAGGTCGTTCAGACACGGGAGGACATCCAGAAGGTGTCCGGCCTCTATATTCTCGTGCTCAAGAATAAGATTTACTTTTTCGCCGATACGACCGTCATCAACGATCCGACGGCGCAGGATCTGGCAGAGATCGCCAAGCTCTCCGCAGAAGTTGCCCGGAAGTTTGACGTCGAACCCCGGATTGCCATGGTCTCCTTCTCCAATTTCGGATCCAACGAGTACCCGGAGACCCTGAAGGTGCGCGAAGCCGTCAAGCTGGCCAAGGAACTCTGCCCCGGTGTTCCCATCGAGGGCGAGATGCAGGCCGATCGGGCCGTTACACCCGAACTGACGAAGGAAGACTATCCCTGGAGCGTGATTCAGGGCGATGCCAACATTCTTATTTTCCCGAACCTCGACGCCGCCAACGCTGCGTACAAGCTGGTATGGCGCCTGTCCAACGCAGAGGTCATCGGCCCCATCCTGATGGGCATATCCAGGCCGATCCACGTACTGCAACGCGGTGTCGAAGTCAATGACATTGTCAACATGTCCGCCCTCTGCGTCGTGGACGCCCAGGAGCTGGCCGCGAAGAAGTAGTTCAGCCTGTCCGTAAACCAGACCTTTTACCGCCGGGGTTTCCCGGCGGTTTTTTTGAGTTCAGACAGGAGGATCGCGGTGCGACGATCCTTCACCGTTTTCTCATCTACGATCAGCGACTGAGGCCGGAGGGTAAGGTCTGTGGTAGAATCGATCGTCCGGTTATGGAATGTATGTGGCCGGCCACTTTGATCGAGGAGATACACCATGTCGAAAGTCAAATCCGGGGACACCGTAAAAGTTCATTTCACGGGAAAGCTCTCCGATGGAAGCATCTTTGATTCTTCCCAGGAGGAAGGCCCCCTTGAGTTCACGATCGGGGAAGAGACCCTGATCCCCGCCTTCGAGCAGGCCCTCATCGGGATGAAGCCGGGCGAGTCTAAGACGATCACGATTGCCTGCGAGGATGCCTACGGACCCAGAGACGAGGAACTGGTCTTTGAAGTGGACCGTTCCGAGATTCCGGGAGACGAAGTCCCCAAGGTCGGCGAGGAGCTGGAACTCGTTCCCGACGGCGTGTCGGAGGAGGAAGAGGACGACGAGGCGATTCCCTGCCTCATCATCGACGTCAACGACGAGGTGGTCGTCCTGGATGCCAACCACCCCCTGGCCGACGAGGACCTGACCTTCGAGATCGAGCTGATCGAAATCCTCTAATCTGCTGTTTTTTTGGGATAAGAGAGCAGGATCGGGCCATCGTCCCGGTCCTGTTTCTTTTCTGTGTATGGAAAACGTTCATTTACAAAGAAATATCCAATAAATTTGTATCGTATTAAAGATATAAGTTCTGACCTTGGTTACTCTTCTCTTACCTCAGTACACAAGTCTTCAGGCAGGAAAAGATTACCTTACAAGAAAGAAAATTGCCCAAATCGCCTCCGGCGGTGATGGTGAATCCGGATCCATGGATCGTAATTTGACTATAAACCTATTGAGCAATAAAATGGGTGTGGAGGATTCATGGCTAGAAAAATTATTCTGAGCACAATATTTATCTTAGTAACATCTATGGCATTCTCTCAGGATTGTCCAGAACTAGTTAGTAAATGGAACAAGGGACCTGTTTCAACTGTAACTTCGCAGGGGAATTATCTTTATCTCGGAGCAGGTGCAAACTTCATAATTGCGGATGTTAGGGATCCATCTAATCCAATAATTCTATCAAAGGTCTCACTTGAGGACTATATTCAAGATATAAATATTAAGGGCGAACATGCTTATGTTTCGAATGAATCGACAGGATTCTGGATTATCAATATCTCTGATCCTTCCGATCCAATAGTTGAAGGAATCTACAATCCATATAATGCTGTTCTAACTTCGCAAGTGTCAGGATCATATGTGTTCTTAGGATGCCAGCCACATTTTGGATTACAGGTGGTGGATCTTGGAAATGTTTCATCCCCTTCATGGGTGACAGCAATAGATATTGATTCGTCTGTTTATGCAATGAAAATACATGGTGACATACTTTACTTGTTGGACCAATATTGGGGATTATTCCTCTATGATATTTCAAATCCTTTTATTCCGTTACCGCTGGGTTCTATCAGGGTAAGTGCCCCATATAGTATGGACATCCAATGGCCATTCGTAATTGTAGATCGTATCTATGAATTCTATGTGTTTGATGTTACAGATCCAATGAATCCAGTGGAGGTCAGTAATTGCTTTCATGAGAAGCCAATGGGAATTATGCAGGCGAATGAATCGACACTATATTTTTCATGGTCAGGATTAACAGCTTGGGATATTACTGATCCAAAACAACCTGAGTTGATTGGACGTGTGCTTAATAGTGATCTAATTGTAACTGATTTTTATATAGAAGAATCGATACTTTATGCTGTCGTAGATGGTCAGGTCGTTATCTTTGATATAACAAATCTCATTGATCCTGTCCAAGTTGGGGAAATTAACTTTTCCGGAAGAAGCAAAGGAATATCATGTAATGGAAATACAGGGTATTTGGCGAATGGCACAAGTGGATTAGAAATATTTGAACTATCCGACCCGGATAATCCACAAGTTATTGGTTCGTATAATGCTACAGGTGATATCGCCGATGTTTTGGTAGAAGGCAATTATGCATATCTGGCAGATGAAGGATTTGGTTTAAGAGTGATAGATGTCTCTAATTCTGCACAGCCGGTAGAAATGGGAAATGTTAGTTTTGATCTTTTTCCATCAATTATGCAGGAAGAGATTAAGCTGTATAAGGGAAACAATATAGTTTATATTCAAGGAGCAAGCACTTATTATGTGGATGTGTCTGTTCCTGGTAATCCTATATATTTAGGAGCGCTATCCGGAGCATACGATATGGATGTTGATAGCAGATATGTTTACATCGCGAACCGTACCTGGTTTGAAATATGGGACATGAGTGTTCCCCAGAATCCTCAGCAACTAACGACTTATTTGGGCGATGGTGAGATGTCTTATTTTGACTATGTTGCTGTTTACGGCATTTATGCTTATCTTAAGGGAAAAGATGGACTTTATGTTGTAGATATTTCAGACAAACAACACCCCGTTCAAGTGAACCTTCTCAATTCGTTTGCTGCTGATGACCTTATTGTGATGGAAATCCATTATCCATACCTTATTGCCGGATACGGTTGGAGGTATAGGGATAACCTTAAAATATATGATTTAGCTGATCCTATTAATCCTGCATACATGGATGCAGTAATAATCCCTGAGAGAATTAGTGATTTGGATAGTTCTGGTAGTCAACTTTACATTGCAGCGGAAAGTGTAGGATTTTACCAGTATAATCTATCAGGCTGTTCACAAATCAACAGAGATGCACCTATTTGTGATTTAAGTTTCGACTATGGTGGTTGGAATTATCCATTTTACCCTGGGGTGCCAGTTGAGTTTAAAGATATATCTACTAATTATCCTACTAGCTGGGTGTGGGATTTTGGGGATGGAACAATTTCAACTGAAAAAGATCCCATTCATACTTTCACAGAATCGGGGCTCTATAAAGTGACGCTAACTGTTGGTAATGCATATGGATCCGATTCTAAATCGTGTTACTGGATTGTATATGACATTTTTGGAATGGGATGTCCTCGCCATCTTGGGACACTGTTAACAAATGAAACTATAGAAACCTGTGAGATAACGAATGATACTCTATATCTATCAGAAGGTAAGGATAGCTTCCTGGTTGTTGATGTCTCTACGCCATCTTTTCCAAAATATTTAAATACTATTGAAATAGAAGGTGATGTTAGGGATTTTCTTGCCTACAACGAAATACTTTATGTAGCCTCAGGTACACGATTATATATTTTTGATATTTCCACCCCGTCGAATCCTATTGTGCTGTCCGTCATTGAAACAGAAAGTGAACTTTACCATATATCCTATTCGGCGAATATCCTGATCACGCTTAGTTTGAATGATCTAACTACGTACGATTTCTCAAATCCGATCAATCCTGTTTTTAGAGGATCATGTGAAATATCTGATTGGTTAGATATTTATACTGCACCAACTATGAACGTACGAGGAGATTTCGTTTTTGTGTTTTTTAACCGTGATCTTTTTATTTATGATGTAGTATCTCAAATGAACCCTATTCTGATAAGTATTTATGGAGACGGAGATTGGCATCCAATTATTGCCGCTGGAGCTGTTGAAAAAACGATGGCATATGTCAATCAGGGTGAATCCGATGGTATCGATATCGTGGATGTTTCAAATTTGGAAAATCCAGAAATAGTGGGAAATCTTCAAGTACCATTAATCTGGAATTCGATAGTTGATATTGATAGCACAGAAGGGTTACTTTTTGTCGGTGGAAATATTCTATTGGTCTATGATCTTTCAAACCTTCAAGCACCCTATCCAATCGGTGAATATGTGGAGCAAGTGAGTAAAATATTTGTTATGGACAATATGTTAGTTGTGATCGGACCCTATGCGGGAAATACAGGCGTCCATCTATTTGATCTATCAGGATGCAGTATGCGAAAACATGTGAGACCATTTTCTGGCCCATAGAAGGGCGTTAGAATTTCACCTCGCAGCCCCTAAAACTCCAATACAGTCTCTGGTACTGTCAATAATCTTGCGCATTTTTATGGTGAGTAGTCCCTTATGAGCGGGGGGTACTGTCAATAAGGTACTGTCAATAATCTTGCGCACTTTTATGGAGAGTAGTCCATAGCGAGCGGGGAGGTACTGTCAATAATCTTGCGCACTTTTATGGAGAGTAGTCCATAGCGAGCGGGGAGGTACTGTCAATAATCTTGCGCACTTTTATGGAGAGTAGTCCATAGCGAGCGGGGATGCGAAGTGGAGCGTAGCGGAACGGAGCCTTCCCCGGAATTTATGATTCCCATACTATCATTGTGGCAACATACTTTTCCTGGAATATTTTTTGGTAAATTACAAAAAGTCTTATTTATCTAAGTCTCCTATGCTGATTAACAACTCCCTTAATTTATTATCATAAGGTGAACCTGATAGACAAACACAACCGCATGGATCTTTTCTTCGATACAAACAATCTTCTATTACTTCAATAGCCTCTTTATATTTTCCCATCTGAATCAGACATTCTGCTAATTTACTTTCTCTAAGAGTGATATTCCAAGGTGTTCCAAAATCACAGACGTCTATCCCGCACAAATTCCAATTATCCCATAATTTATAAGCCTTTTTCCAATCATTTCTTTCCATGTAGTACTCAGCCATTTTGGGTAATACATCGTTCATTGACAGGGACGAACAGCATTTACCGGGTTGTTTCATCGGGTTATAACCAGCCAGAGAGAATGCTTTATTGAAAGACTTCATCATGTTCGTTTTTTGGCTCATTTTTTCGTATAAATTCCCGAGTTGTATGTAAAGAACTATTCTATCTTTGTTACTTCGTGATTTTCTTAATTGTGCACGATATTTATTTTCGAGCCTTTGAAGATTCTGCATCCTTTCATTATCTGATTTTGTATTTCTCGCGTAGGTATAGAGATCTCTGTCACTTTGTGACTCATATGATGTAGTACATGCATACGTCCCGATTGCCAAAAAGAAAACCGGGATCAGTATGGGGGTCAGTTTTATAGAGAGGGTCATGTTCTTCAAAGGAGCCAGGCGGCGGCGAGGCAGGCCACGGCGGCGCCCACCGCCGTGTTGATGAAGTTCAGGATCTCATTGTCCCAGGAGCCCAGCGATCCCAGGACGCTCTCCACCATCGATCCGGAAAAGGCCGCAACCGCCACGATGAGAACTGCCCGGCCCGGGTACCATCCCCAGATCAGCGGGATCGAGGCAAGGATCAGGCTCCCCGCCACACCGGCGAGGGTCCCCTCCAGGGAGACGGCGCCCTCGGTTCCCACCGGGACCCGGCGCAGGGTGAGGGGGTGGATCGGTGTCTTTCCCAGGAGCTGGCCGATCTCGCTTCCCAGGGTGTCGGACAGGGCCGTGGCAAAGGCGGCTGCGATCCCCGCCTTCAGGATCATCGGTTCTGGATAGAAGGGCAGAAGAAGAGAGAGGGCGGCTCCGGTGGAGCAGTTGGCCAGGGCGTGACGGGATCCCCGCCGGCCTCCCTCTTCCTGGGCCAGGCCCATCCGGGACTTCACCGCGTACCCCAGCTTTGTTGCCGAGGTGGCGAGAACAAAGAACCCCACGAGAAGGCTCCAGGCTGGCCAGCCTCCGAATCCCAGGACGAGGGTTCCCACTACCACGCCTCCTACCAGGGCGGACGAAGAGACCAGGCCGGCCGCAAAGGAAACCAAAGCCAGGCCGAGGTTGATTCCTCCTGCCAGGAGAAGGGTCCTTCCCTCCGGCATTCCACCCGGCTGAAGTGGCGGGACGAGGGCCAGGAGGGCGGCGGCAAAGAAGGGAATCACGATGTTGTCGTTGATGGGCATGGGCATAAGCTCGATGAAGGCCAGGGCCAGCCCCACCACCCAGAATGCCCAGAGAAAGCCTTCATGGTCGCCCACAAAGTTATAAAGAAGATTGGCGGAAGCACCGCCGGCGAGGGCAAAGGCCAGGAATCCGCCCAGACTCTTCCCTCCGGCCCAGCCGGGTTTCCAGAGGGGCAGGCTCTTTCCCGTGACCGTTGCCATCCCGTCACCGAAGGCAAGGTAGCCCCATGCCGCGGCGGCAAGGGCGGGATTCTTCCAGTAGACCAGGATCAGGCCCAGGACGGCCAGGGGATAGGCGAGCAGGCCGGCATCCAGCTTCTCTCCCCTCAATACGAACCGTGCGGTATGGGGGAGGATGAATAGGTTGTGGAGAAAGGCCGCGATTGCGCAGAGGGCCGCCTGCCAGGGGGTCAGGTACTTTAGGGCCAGGGCAAAGAGTCCCATGGCCATGTGGAGAGACTTTCTTCCCAGTTCCCTGCCGGTCAGAGCCATCCGCTCCTCGTAAGAAAGTCCCGGACGGCTTCCTGCCAGGGGGGCGGTGTCTGTCCGGTAACCTGTTCGTAGCGGGTCGTGTCCAGAACGGAGTATTCCGGCCTTCGGGCAATCTGTGGAAAGGCGGAACTGGGAACAGGCTCGATGGGGTGGTCCGGCTTTCCAAGGGTTTCGGCCATCCAGCGTACCTGGTCGTATCGTGTACTCACGCCTGAATTGGCGAAGTGGACAATTCCGGTTGCCTTTCGCTCCAGGAGTGCCGCAATGGCACGGGCCGCATCCATCGAGTACGTAACCCGGCCGGTCTGATCGTCGATCACCTTCAGGTTCTTTCCCTCCCGGATCAGCCGGGCCATGAGGGAGAGAAAGTGCTCCCTGCCGAAGCCGAAGAGCCAGGAGACGCGAACGACAAGTGTGTCCGGATACAAAAGGGCCGCTTCTTCTCCCTCAAGTTTGGTTCTGCCGTAGGCACTCACGGGATGGACCGGATCGTTCTCCCGGTAGGGACGGGTACCGGTTCCGTCAAAGACGTAGTCGGTGGAGACATGAACAAACCGGGCTCCGCATTCCCTGCAGGCGTCGGCTAGGTTCTGAACACCTTCTGCGTTGACCCTGCGGGCCAGGTCCTCCCGCCCTTCACATCCGTCCACGTCGGTCATGGCTGCGGCATTCACTACCGTTGTCGGATGCACATTTGAAAAAAGGCTCCAGACCGAATCGAACCGGGTGATATCAATTTCCTCGATGTCGACAGTTATGGGAGTGGGAGCCAGAACCTCTTCCAGGGCGCGGCCCAGCATGCCTCGACCGCCTACGATCAGCGTGGTCACCCTTTCAACCGCTCCCCGTACTGAGATTCGTAGTACGCCCGGAACTCTCCCGATTTGATGGGTTCCCACCAGTCCCTGCGGTCCCGGTACCATGCCACCGTACGGGCAAGCCCATCTTCAAGGGACGTCATCGGCCTCCACCCCATCCGGGTGATCTTTGAGCAGTCCAGGGCATACCGCCGGTCGTGGCCCGGACGGTCTGTGACATGTCGGATGAGAGATTCTGGCTTACCGAGAATGGATAGAATTGTTTTTGTGATGTGAATGTTTTCCTGTTCCCGTCCGACGCCGATATTGTATGTTTCCCCGTACTGGCCGTTCTGGAGGATGAAATCGAGGGCCCGGCAGTGGTCCCGGACATCGATCCAGTCCCGCATCTGACGACCATCGCCATAGACCGGAAGGGGCTGATCTTCGAGGGCATTCGTGATAAAGAGAGGAATCAGCTTCTCCGGGTACTGGCAGGGTCCGTAGTTGTTGGAACACCGGGAAATCAATACGGGGAGCCCGTAGGTCGCATGGTAGGCATAGGCAAGGCGGTCGCCCCCGGCCTTTCCGGCGGCATAGGGACTGCGGGGTTTCAGGGGGGCTTCCTCGTCAAACCGGCCCTCCATGCATTCGCCGTACACTTCATCCGTGGAGATCTGCAGGAAGGTCTTCACCTTTCGGCGGAGCGCCTCTTCGGCCAGGACAAAGACCCCGTGGATGTCTGTGCGAAGGAACGCATCGGGCTCCTGGATCGATCGATCCACGTGGGTTTCCGCGGCGAAGTTCACGACCACCTCAATATCCTTCATGGCATCCGCCACGACCTCGGTATCGCAGATGTCTCCGTGAATGAAACGGTAATTGGGGCGCTGGTCGACACCGGCGAGATTGGCGGGGTTTCCGGCATAGGTGAGCTTGTCCAGGTTCACCACAAAGACATCGTTCCCGTACGTGTCAAAAAGGTAGTGAACGAAGTTGCTTCCGATGAATCCTGAACCGCCCGTGACCAGTACTTTCATCCTTCACCTCATCTGTTCGATATCCCTGAAGGATCAGGGTGTGCTTCCAAAGAGTTCATCCACGCCTCCGGTGATTTCCAGGAAGGAGCCCACATTTTTCAGGTCGAATGTGAACTTGTACTCCCTGTCCTGGGACGTTCCGAGGCGGTAATCCCGGTATTCGAGTGAGATAGCATAGCACGAACCGGTGTACCGCATGATGTAGCGCTGCTGCGGGGGGTAGTTGTTTTCCAGGTCGTAGTTGACCTGGGCCTGGACATCCAGGGTCCGGTGGGGTTTGAATCCTGAGTACAAGCGGATCTGGTGCTGCTTCGTTCCGCCCTCCACCTGAGGGTTGGTGCGGAAATAAATCAGATTGGCATAGTGCATTCCCACGCGCGTGCCTCCCGAAAGCTGGAGGGATTCCCACTTGTGGGTGATGGCGTGAAAGGAAGTCCTCGTGTCCAGGTTGAAAGACTTACCCGGATAGAACCGGAGGGAGAGATCGAGGGCACTCTTCTGGGATGTCTCCCTCTCTCCATCAACCGTCAGGGAGGTCAGGGGCTGGTTTTCGTTGAAACTGTGCCGCTGGGAGATTTCGAAGGACGCGATCTCCGTGGCCGTCGATTCTCCCTTCTTCAAGAAGATACGGTTAACCAGTGCGTAGCGAATCTGATGCTTGGACTGGATCGAGTCGTTTTCATCGAAGACGGGAACCTTCTGGTCTTCCAGGTTAACCAGGTTCTGATAGTTGATTCGGGGCTCGATCAGGTGCTTCAGCTGAAAGCTGGAACCGTTGAAAATTTTGGAGAAGGAGGGACCCACGAGGTCGGCCTGGAAGAGCTGGTACGTCCGCGTGTACGAGTCTCCTTCAAGGGATCCGGTTTCATCGGGCGTACGGGAATAGTACGTGGCCCGCAGGCTGGCACTGGGCCGGATCGAAAGCCAGGGAAGGCGGGCAAAGGACGTGGAGAGCGTGGGGAGGACGTCGAGACGGCCATAGGTACCCCGGTAATTCTCTCCCTTGTCGACCTTGAAGAGGTTGTAGCGGCTCTCCATGGAGAGGTAGAGGGGGAGAGCTCCTCGAAGGAGGGGCCGCTGACGCATCCGGTACTCGATCTTGGGGTACTGCTCCTGGGTGACTTTCTCGATCGAGGAACCCGAAAAGGCCGTTTCCCGGTGATCGGCCCGGAGAATGAAGGAGTTGAGACCCCAGTTCTTGGAGAGCGTAACGTGGGAGTAGATCGAACGGGTCGTGTTCCGATCGAAGGTCCGCTCAAACTCCCGGAAAAAGTCGATGTCCGATAGGAGCTCGATGTTGGCATCGAGCCTGAAATTCAGCGGAAGTGCGGTCTGGGTGTGGACCAGGTTGAATTTCCACCAGTCCGTCCCTTCCGTGTCCCGGATCGTATAGGCCTGAGCCTCCCCCTTCAGATCAACCGTGGGGGCATATCGAAAACGAATCCCCCCCCCGCTGTATCCTTCGGAGTAGTAATCTCCCATGAATGTCAGATCAAAGCTGTCTCCCATCGGAAGAAAATAGGCAAGCCCCAGATAGGCACCCCGTTTTGCGGTGTACCCGAAATGGGGGGTCAGGAGTCCCCGTGCCCGGTCCTGCTTGACCGGCCAGACCAGATAGGGAAAGTAGAGCAGGGGAAGCCGGTGAACCCGGAAGGCGATGCCGGAAAGGTACGCATATCCATCCATTTCCACGGAGGCTCGATGGATCGTGAAGCTCCAGGGGGGATGTTCCAGATCACAGGAAGTGAAGAGCCCCTCTTCCAGGACATAATGGGTTTCATCTTCCCGGATGATCCGTTTTCCCTTGAACTGGTACATGTCTCCAAAGGAACCCTCGGCTTCTTCAAAGATCCCGGAAACTTCCTCCAGATTGTAGGTCATCCTGCGGGAGGTGATGGTGTCCCGGCCCTGACGCAGGGTGATCTTTCCTTCCGCCTCAACGGTTTTGTTCAGCCAGTCCAGTCCGACCCAGTCGGCTTCGATTCGAATGGAGCCGTAGCGGATTTTGACATTTCCCGAACCTTCCCAGTAAAGGTCTTCCACCCAGCGCTGGTTTACGGCCTCCAGTTGAACATCCTCTTCCTGACCGACCATGATTCCGGCCAGGAGGAGGAGAAAGAGACCGAAAAAGCGAAACTTCAACGGAGCAGATTCTCCACCAGGACGGCTACGGCTTCACCGCCTCCTATGCAGATGCCGGCCATGCCGTAACGGAGTCCGTTTTTCTGCAGGGCATAGAGGAGTGTTGTCAGAATGCGGGCTCCCGAACATCCGATCGGATGGCCCATGGCGACGGCTCCACCGTGAATGTTGACTTTGGAAGCATCCAGGCCAAGCTCCTTCATGGTCACCATGGTCACGACCGAGAAGGCTTCGTTAATTTCGTAGAGATCCACATCGGCAGCCTGGAGGCCGGCTTTATCCAGCACCTTCTGCATGGCTTTGGCGGGAGCCGTTGTAAACCAGTCGGGTTCTTGGGCATGGGATGCCTGTGCCACGAGACGTGCCATAGGCTTGAGCCCTTTGGATGTAACAACCTCTTCAGAGGCCAGGACAAGTGCTGCGGCGCCGTCATTGATTTTCGAGGCATTGGCTGCGGTGATGGTGCCTTCCCTGGCAAAGGCGGGCTTCAGCTTGGCCATCTTGTCCAGAGACACCCGGAAGGGTTCTTCATCCTTGTCGACGATGATGGGATCACCCTTTCTCTGCGGGACCTCCACGGGTACAACCTCGGAGGCAAACCATCCCTGGTTCCAGGCTTCCAGCGCCCGTTCATAACTCTGTCGCGCAAAGGCATCCTGCTCTTCACGGGTGAATCCGTATTCCGCGGCGCATAATTCCCCGCAGTTTCCCATGTGAACATCTTTGTAGGGATCCCAGAGGCCGTCCTTGATCATTCCATCCAGGACCTGCCCATGGCCCATGCGGTATCCGTCCCGGGCCCGGTCCAGGTAGTACGGGGCCATGCTCATGCTCTCCATACCACCCGCGACGACGACGCTGAATTCACCCGCACGAATGTCGTTGGCGCCCAGCATGACCGACTTCAATCCGGACCCGCAGACTTTATGAATGGTAACGGCACCGGTCGAAACCGGATACCCGGCGTAAATCCAGGCCTGCCGCGCCGGGGCCTGCCCGATGTTGGCCTGAAGAACGCAGCCCATATAGACCTGGTCCACGATCTCGGGTGCCAGGCTGCTCTGTTCAAGGGCCGCGCGGATGGCCGTCGACCCCAGACGGGGAGCGGGAATCGAATTCAGGACGCCCTGAAATGATCCGATCGGTGTTCGTTTGGCTCCAACGATATATACATTCGACATGGTCACCCCCTCAGAGTGGATTTCTTTACCATGTTACCATTAACCATGCGTATTCTGGCCGTGGACTTTGGTACCCGAAGAATGGGTCTCGCTTCCTGGGATACTGCAGCTCCCGTGGTCATTCCAATAAATCCGATTACCGGTTCGGATGCCGGAGCCATGGAGAGGGATCTTGCCCGGATTATTCAAGACGAAGCCTTTGACCGGGTGGTTCTGGGTCTTCCGCTGAACATGGATGGAACCGAAGGCGCCATGGCGAAGACGGTTCGGGAACTGGGTTCCAGATTATCCGAAAAAGGCATCGATATCACCTATATGGACGAGCGGCTGACTTCGCGCGAAGCATCGAACAGGGTGAGCAGAAAGGCGCGGCGAAGCCGGAACGGACGACTCGATTCCATCTCGGCATCTCTCATCCTTGAGGCGTACGTTGAAACACTGGCGTAGCGCCGCCACCGTTCTCGCTGTTGCAGGGATCGGAATTCTTCTTTACGGCTATTTTCTCCTCTCCACCCCCGTTCTCCCGGGACCGGGTGTGGTGGAAATGGAAATTCCTGAAGGGACGTCCACCCGAGCCGTCCTGGATTCCCTCCGGGACAGGGACCTGATACGCTCGGTCCCGGTTTCCTACCTCTACATCCGGTACAAGGCCAGGGAGCCCAAGGCGGGGTATTACCGCTTCACCCTGCCCAGCCAGCCGGCAGCCGTTCTGAACCAGGTTTTATCGGGGCAGGTCGACCTGGTTCGCGTCACCATTCCCGAAGGATGGAACCGGTTCCAGATTGCGGAACTCCTGGAGAGATCCGGGGTGACTTCCGGGGACGAGTTTCTTGCGCTGTCCGGGAATCCGGCCATGGTGGACGATCTCGATCCGGAGGCGCCGGACTGCGAGGGGTTTCTCTTTCCCGAGACCTATCGGTTTGCCCGCGCGATTCCGGCCCGGAGAGTTCTCTCCACGCTTATCGAACACTTTCGAAGGACCTTTCGTGACCACTTCCAAACCCGCCTGCTTCAAAAGGGATTGACGGTCCATCGATGGGTCATAATGGCATCCCTGGTGGAATCGGAAGCCCAGGCACGTAAGGAAAAACCCATCATTTCAGGTGTTTTTTATAACCGGCTCCAGCGGGGCATGTTGCTGCAGTGCGATCCGACGGTGCGCTACGCTTTGATCCTGGCCGGTGAGCCGCATCGCAGGCTCGGGTATGCTCAGCTCCGATTTGATCATCCCTATAACACCTATATCTATCGGGACCTGCCTCCCGGAGCCATCTGCAATCCGGGGCGGGGTGCGCTGGAGGCCTCCCTCAGCCCTTCCGATACCCGGGCCCTCTACTTCGTGGCCCGGAATGACGGAACCCATGCCTTTTCTTCCACGCTGCAGGAACACACTCGATACGTCAATCAGTACCAGAGGGGCGGAGGTTCGTAAATGTGTCTCAGAGTGGGGGAAGGCGACAGTCCTCCCCCGCCCGGCACCGTCTTTCCAGGTCTTCATAAAATGCCGCGTCCGGTTTCCGGCGTTTTCTTCGGCCGGTTGCCACAATTCTGCTTTTTCTCCCAATTTCCTGAATAAGAAGTTCCCGCTGTGCAGCAGAAAGATGGGATTCATGAATAAGCTTCACTAACGCGTAAAGCCTCCAGTAGTCCAGGGCCGGAACCGTGCGGGAGAGCTGATCCCCATGGCCTCCCCGCTTTACCACGAGGATTTCCGGTATCAGTTGGACAGGGAATCGGCTGGTTACACGAAGCCACATGTCGTAGTCTTCACAGGCAGGCATCGATTCGTCAAAGGTACCCACCAGATCAAAAAGTTCACGGTGAACCATGACGGAAGAGGGGGAAATCACACATCGTTCCAGGGAACGGGAGAACTGGTCCCCGCCTCCCCGTCTATGGCAGTGCCTCTGCGGGAGGATCGCGCCATCACGAACCCAGATCTCCTCGGTGTGAACCAGCATGATTTCCGGATGAGTGCCGAGAATTTCGAGCTGACGCTGGCACTTTGAGGGTGTAAATAGATCGTCGGAATCCAAAAAAGCAAGATAAAGGCCTGTGGCTTCCGCAATACCCTGGTTCCGGGCTGCCGATACACCCCTGTGATCCTGGCGTATATACCGAACCGAAGGAAAGGCTTCTCGAACGGACTCTGCCGTTTTATCCGTGGAACCGTCATCGATGACCAGACACTCGGCACCCGAATACGTCTGACAAAGGACCGAGGCAACGGCCTGCAGGGTGAGCTCCTTTCGATTGTGGGTGGGAATAATAACGGAAAGATCGGTCACCAGCGCTTGACGAATTTCTCCAGGCGTTCCCGGTCTCTTTTATCGAGATCGACAAATTCCAATCCATAACAGGGATTGAAGGTCAGGCGTTCATGGGCGCGTCGACGGATCGCGGCATCACATCGAATCTCTTCCTTGGAATGGGGGAGGAAAAAGTGGACTTCCAGCCGGGAACCGATACTCAACTCGCGGGGAACCTGAACCAGCAGACCTGTGGATGAGATATTGAGAGTCTTCCCCATCAGGCTGCCTTCGGAGGTTTGCAGGCGAAGAAGACTCTGAAAGGGCCTTCTTTTTTCAATATTGCTGAGTTTGTCGATGACTGCCATGAACTCCTCTTCGTGAAAGGGGCTCAGAAGAAAATCATTGACACCCTGAGAGGAAATTTCATTTTCGAGGTTGTCATCCCGGTCGATCTTTAAAATAATGGAAACCCCTCGCGTTTTGGGATTTTCCCGCAATTCCTGTGTCATGACAAAACCATTTTTTCCATCCGGAGTGTGGTAATCCATGATGAGAAGATCGATAGAATGCTGAGGTATCAGGAGAAAAAGTTCTTCCCGGCTGGCCATGGGAACCGCTTTGTGCCCGGTACGGGTAAGATTCGAAATCATGATTTCTGCTTCCCGGTCCGCCCTGCAGTATAACCCCACGTGTGCCATGCTCATAGTATGCACAATTTTAGGGATTCCTGCAATATGGACGGGTACTTCCCCTTGACCTACTGAAGGGCCTTGGGTAGACTTCCTCCATGCATGTGGCAAGGATTCAGGTGCGAAATCTCGCAACCATTGATCAGGTACACCTTGATTTTGATCCGGGATTTCATGTCCTCACGGGAGAGACCGGAGCTGGAAAATCGATCCTTGTCGATGCCCTGAAACTCATTTCCGGCGGAAGGGCTGACACATCCGCCATTCGGCACGGGGCGGATACGATGGTAATTGAAGCTCTTTTTACCGATCTTCCGGAGGAGATACGTACCGAACTCGTTGGCGCGGGACTGGATACACCGGAGGAGGTTCTTATCGTCCGGCGCGAAATTTCCCGGGATTCCGTCAATCGGATCTTTGTCAACCAGTCCCCGGTCACTCTTCGCTTCCTGGAGAGTCTCCTTCAACCCTGGATCACTATTCATGGTCAATCGGACCAGCAGGGGCTGATGGTTTCATCCATCCGCCGGGATCTGCTGGATCTTTATGGACAACTGGCCGGAGAGGTTCGCACCCTGAATCAGACCGTTCAGGAGTACACAGAGATTCTGGCCTCCCTCGAAACAGCCCGTGCGACCCTGACGCGGACTTTTCAAGAACGGGACCATCTTTCGCTTCAACTTGCAGAAATCAAGTCGGCCGGGCTTTCCGAGGGTGAGGAAGAAGCTCTTCATTACCAGAGAACCCTGATCCGGGACAGAGAGGCGATTCTTCAAGCTCTCGGGTCTGCGGTAACCCGCCTTTCCGGGGAGGATCGGAACCTACTCTCGGATCTGGGCGGCCTGATGCGGGACCTGGAATCGATTCGCGGTGTCTTTCCCGAGCTGGATACGCTGTCCGGGGAGTGTGAAGGTCTTATGGACCTGCTGTCGGATCTGTCCGTGCTTGTTGACCGCCTGCTCTCCGACCTGGAGGTTCCCGATCGCTCCCTCCAGGAAGTGGAAGACCGTCTGGCTCTCCTTGAAAGTCTGAAAAGGAAATATGGCTCAACGGAGCGGGAAATCGTAGAGTTTGGAAAAGAACTGGAACGACGCCTGGAGTCTCTTGAAACGGGGAGCGCTGAACTGGACAGGCTCGAAGCAAGGCTTCATTCTCTGGAACTAACCTACAGGGAGCAGGCAGGTGCGCTCTCCACGGCCCGAAGCCGTGCGGCCCGCAGGTTTTCCGCTTCCATTCTCAAGCGGTTACGACGGTTAGATATGAAGGAAGTCGTCTTTAAAATTGAGGTGGAGAAGAAGGCGGGTCCTCCCCGGAGAGGGGGGGGGGACCGTGTCGATTTTCTCGTGTCCACCAATCCGGGAGAGCCGCCCCTTTCCTTGGAACGGGTAGCCTCCGGCGGAGAGCTTTCCCGGATCCAGCTGGCATTGATGTCTGAAGTAATCCAGCAGAAGGGTAAGATTTTACTCTTTGATGAAATCGATCAGGGCGTCGGTGGATCTGCTGCCGTGGAAGTGGGCAGCATGCTCCGGGAATTGGCCGGGGCTAACCATGTTCTGGTCGTGACCCACCTTGCCCAGGTTGCGGCCCATGCCCACCACCACCATCACGTTTTGAAAACCGTCGAGGATGGACGCACCTATACGCGGGTCCGCCTGCGGCTCTCGGATTCGGATCGGGTCGAAGTCATGGCGGAAATGCTGTCCGGATCGCGAAAGTCGGATGCGGCCAGACGACATGCCGAAGAGCTCTTTCAATCGTGTCAGACGCCGTGATTCAGATAGATCGTGTAAAGGAGATCCTTACAACGCTTCTTTCCGGCGGTATCTGTCTCCTGCCTACCGATACCCTCTATGGTCTTCATGCATCGATTCATTGCAGAGAGGCTGTGGATCGGATCTGTACACTGAAAGCGGGGGGAGAGAATCGTAAGTTTATCGTTCTCTGTCAGCTTTCCCAGGCGGAAGAACTCGGTATCACACTGACGGAGCATCAATTGCGGTTTCTGCGGAGCGTCTGGCCATCCCCCCTGACTGCCATTGTCCGTGCCTCCGGTTCCACGCTCTTTCCCGGAGGGACCGCTGCCATACGGCACCCCGACCATCCCCTGTGGAATGCCCTCTTTCAACAGGGATGTCCTCCCGTCGTTTCCACCAGTGCCAATTTTCCGGGCGAACCTCCCTGTTCCGATCTGTCCGGGCTCCCGGATGCCCTTCGAAAGGAAGTCGATCTGATCGTCGATTCGGGGCCAGTCACGGATCTCCGCCCCTCAACGCTTGTGGATCTCATGGAGGTTCCTCCAAGGATCCTTCGCAGGGGGAAAATCGAATTTCCGCAGAATGTGTGGAAGAGTCTGTGGAAAAGTGACTCCGGAATCGTCTAAGTTGCGTCCCTCTTGAAGTTCTCCGCTCTGCACAACTATTTGTGCGATCGGCGAGTCGTGTTTCCTGCGTTATCTGTTGCGGTAACCTCAAAGGGCCTTCCGGGAAGGTTTCCCCGGGCAATGTTATGGTCCGGATCGTAGATCAGAACTTCGGTGGTGCTCCCCGAGCGCGCCTTCACGCTGTTCCATGAAAGTCCGCTGAGTGCATCATTGACCTTGACGGTCAATTCTGAACCGGAGACCATGATGCGGGAAATGTCGGGAGGAGAGTCATCCACAATCGCTGCGATTTTTCCGGGAATCCAGGTATCGGCTTCGTATCGATTGTCCTTCCAGGTCCCCGCCAGGGGGCGCCACCGGCCTTTCCACTGGTACAGTCCGGCGCGGCTTTTATCAACATCGGATCCTGCCTGAAAGCCCACCCGTAGAGGATGGGTCAGGGGAAGGTCGGAGGGAAGAATTTCCATGACGGGAGAGAGAAAGGGAGATGGAGAGGGAGGAATGGTGTCGGACAGTCGAAGAATCAGGGGAAGCGGAGAGGGTTCGCGATGCATGACGTCGAGGGGACTCAGGTGAATGGAGGTCTTTGAATCGACCCGGGCTCCGAGAGTAAGTGGACTGTCTTGAATCACCGTTTGCCGTTCAGGGTAAGCGGATGCCCCGCTTGAGACGATATAGTGGTCCAGAAGGGCTTCAAAATGGTTTTTGGGAAGGGGTATGGCTCTGGACGGTTTTTCGGATCCGACCAGGGTCAGGGTGGTCGTTGCTTTCCCCGATACAATTTCGAGCTGGTGATTTCCCGGGGTAAGATCCAGGTAGGGAGAGCCTTTCATGGAAGGAACGGGACTGTTTTCCGGAGGGGTAATCCAGTACGTGTATCGGGTAGGCGAGAAGCCGGTGCGTGACCGTTGAAAGATAAACCCCGTAAAGTTCGACCACTCATAGGAAAAGGAAGATAGATCCATGGACATGATTTCCGTTCCATCGAGTCGAGCCGAAAGGTCCTGAAGCCCCCAGCGGGAAGGCCCCGATTCAACGCAGGCGGTCAGTGAAACCCTGACCGGACCCCGGACATGAATGGGCTTTCGGATGGGAAGGGTCAGGGTTGTCGGCTGCACCCCGTCATTTACCGTTGTATCCGGTCCGCCGGGAATCAGGGTTATGGATTCAAACCGGGGACTTCTTCCCCGGGAATAGGACAGGAGACGCAGAGGGTCCAGGGGCTGGTTGGATCGGCGAACTTCAAAATGGAGGTGAGGAAGGCCTTCGCCGCTTTCTCCGCTGTATCCTAAAAGATCCCCTTCTTTCAGATGTACGGGTGGTTTCAGATCCACCCAGTCGGGGAAGGGACCCCGGTCCCTGTATGCTTCAGTCAGGCGGGACTCAATGGCAGGGGAGAAACGGTCCAGGTGTGCATAGACCGAAGTGTTTCCGTCGCCATGGTCAAGGTAGAGCACCTTTCCGTAGCCACGCCAGGTAATGCGGACGCTCGCGACCTTTCCTTCGTGACAGGCGTGTACCGGGAGTCCGGTTTTTCCCCCGGTTGAGAAATCAATACCTCCATGCAGATGAGTGGTCCGATATTCTCCAAAGGAAGAGGTGATCGTGACAGGCGGGTCCAGTGGAAAGATCAGCGCGAGCAGGAGCGATAGGATAACCACAGGCGGGAAAGGATAATAACGGTGAATCCTACGGCGAGTACCGCGGTGTAGGAACGGAAGATCCGTTCGGTAACCTCAAGGTTTCCGCCGAAAAGGTATCCCAGGCCAAAGATGAGGGAACACCAGGCCAGGTTGGAGAGTGCCATGCTTGTAAAGGTATGTTTTGCCGGATGGGAGAGGATACCGGCCAGGGGAAGCATGATCCCCCGGACCCCGGGAAGAAATCGATTTCCGCAGAGAACAATTCCCGCATGGGACCGAAAGACCCGCTCCGCACGCTCCGAGTGGGAAGCTCCCAGATATTTAAAGAGGATCGAATTCAGGATCGGACGACCTACCCGGCTTCCGAGATAGTAGGCGATCATCCCACCAAGGCAGGATCCAAGGACCATCAGGATAAATGTGGTGACCGGAGGCAGAACACTGGCTCCCGCCAGCGTGCTGGCCAGAAGCATGGCCGTGTCTCCCGGTGCCGGAGGGAAAATATACTCCAGCATGGCGAAGAGGAGCAGGACCGTCAGGAGGAAGACGGGTGGGAAGTCGCCGACGAATTGGAGTAAATGTTCCATAGTTTCATTGCTTCATCGAAATGGTTGAGTGCTTCGGATACCTGGCGGTCCTCCATGATCACAGAGCGATAGCCATGTTCCATGCCGTAGCCTGCGGAGAGAATTTCCCTGCGCAGGAAGAAATTTGTGAAGGTCTGATTCTCTTCTTTTGCCAGAGCGGTGTCAAATTCATCCCCCGTGGCAATCCCCTGCTCTACCAGATAATTCCGGAAAAGATCCAGGACCGGTGCGTCGGGCCGAAAGTCCCGCGGGACCGAATGATCCTTCACATAATCCAGGGAAAAATTAAAGTAGGTTCCCCTGGCTAACAGCTTCTGCTGAAAGGGAGGAAGGGGCTGGGATTCCAGAATGACGTCGGGATGAATTCCTCCTCCTCCGTAAACGGTGCGCTTATGGTCGGTTGAAAAGTGCTCAAGCTGATTCAGGTCCGCTTTGTCGTGCCGGTAGTATTTAAAGAGATCATCATAGGGTCGCTGAATGCATCGGCCGGAAGGAGTGAAATACTTGGCTGTAGTGAGCGCAAGGGCGGCTTTGTTGTGGAGCTCATAGACCGACTGAACCAGTCCCTTGCCAAAGGTGTCCGTTCCGGCAATCAGGGCCCGGTCATGATCCTGCAGTGCTCCGGCAACAATTTCAGAAGCGGACGCCGAGCCCGCATCCACAAGGACGACAAGGGGGATTCCGTAGGTCGTATATTTTCCGGGTGCTTTAAACTCCTGATAACTTTGCGGGGTTCTTCCCTTTGTGTACACAACCATCTGATTGGGCTTCAGGAAGAAATCGGCAACTTCCACCGATTGTTCCAGTACTCCTCCCGGATTTCCTCGAAGATCCAGGATGAGACCGACCATGCCCTCGTCTGCAAGCACCTTCAGTTTGTCGCCCAGTTCTTCGGCCGTTGTCCGGTTGAATTCCGAGATTCGCACGTACCCGATGCCATCCTTCAGCATGTGGGCATATCGAACGCTTGTTTCCGGGATGACTTCCCGGACCACGGAAAAGACTAGAGGTTCATCTACCGTGTCGCGGCGGATCGTAATGGTGACTTTCGAACCTTCGGGGCCGCGCAGGAGGTCTACAACCTCGTCGATGGTCAATCCTTCGGTTACGGTATCTTCCACCTGAGTGATGATGTCCCCGGCCCGGATTCCCAGCCGATAGGCCGGTGTCCCCTCAATGGGGCTGATGACCATGATCTTTCCGTCTCGTTTGGAAACCATAATGCCCAGACCCGAAAAGCGGCCCCGCTGTCTCTGCATCATGACGTGATACTCATCGGGAGTGAGAAAGTAGGAATGGGGATCAAGATGAATCAGCATCGATCGAATGGAGTGGTACACCATACGATCCAGAGGCACTTCCTCCGCGTACCATTCGCTGGCGGCGGAGAGCAGGCCGGTGTAGGGACCGAACGCTCCCGAAGCCTCCTTGGGCTGAGTCACGCGCGGACCCAGGACCGCGCCCATCATGGTGGCCACGACAAGGATGAAGAGGGGAACAATCAGAGGGGTGGGGCGCTTCACAACGATATTATACACGATAAGATTTTCTTCCCTGTGGATGGTGACGCGCGGATAGGGTTCTGATATAATGTATGTCCATCATTTTCAGCCATTCAAGGAGGTAGACCATGAAAGTCTATAAGAAGATTACCCTTGTAGGAGTATCGGAAAAGAGTGTCGAAGATGCCATTCAGCTGGCACTGGCCCAGGCATCCAGAACCGTAAAGGGATTATCATGGTTTGAAGTCGGAGAAATCCGTGGTGCCGTAAAAGAAGGAAAGGTCATGGAGTATCAGGTCACACTGGAAGCCGGCTTCCGGGTCCTTGAGGAGGGTTGACATGAAAATCGGAATTAATGGTTTTGGAAGAATCGGTCGCGGTTTTCTTCGAGAGGTCATTTCAAGGAAAGAAACTCTGGATGTCGTTGCCATCAACGATATTACGGATGCAAAAACCCTTGCGCACCTCCTGAAATACGATTCCGTTCATGGAGTCTTTCCCCATGATGTAAAGGCGGGAGACGGAACCGTTATCGTGGATGGAAAGTCCATTGCCGTATACGCTGAACGTGATCCTTCGAACATCCCCTGGGAAAAACATGGTGTTGAGGTGGTCCTGGAGTCCACCGGTCTTTTCCGGAAGAAAGCGGATGCCATGAAGCACCTTCGCGGTAGCGTCAGGAATGTCGTCATCTCCGCACCGGCGAAAGATGAGGATATCACCGTTGTCGTCGGAATCAACGATGACAAGCTCGATGCCTCCATCCACAAAGTTATCTCCAATGCATCCTGCACCACCAACGCAACGGCGGTAACCCTGAAGCCTGTCCTGGACCGCTGGACCTTCGTGGAAGGCTATCTTCTCACCGTGCATGCCTACACCAACGACCAGCGCATCCTGGATCTGCCCCACAGTGATCCGCGCCGTGCCCGAGCCGCGGCCCTCTCCATGATTCCCACAAGCACGGGGGCGGCCAAGGCCGTAGCCCTCGTGATGCCCGAAGTCAAGGGAAAGTTTAACGGTATGTCCCTGAGGGTTCCTACTCCCAACGTCTCTTTCGTCAGCCTTACGGTAACGCTGAAGGAGTCCCCCTCGGTGGATGAGCTCAGGGAAGCCTTCCGCACTGACGCCGGAAGCCATCTCAAGGGCCTGCTGGACTACACGGAGGAACCGGTGGTGTCCATCGATATGAACGGCAGCAGAGCCTCCGCCACTCTCGATGCAACCCTGCTGGACAAGGTAGGTGACAATACCTACGCTATCTTCTCCTGGTACGACAATGAAACGGGGTATAACAACCGTCTGATCGATGTGATCCGTAAGCTATGAACATTCGAACCCTCAGCGATCTCGATCTGAAGGGCCAGAGGGTCTTTGTTCGGGCCGATCTGAATGTTCCGCTGGATGGAAAGGGAGAGGTCATGGATGAAACACGAATTCAGGCGATTCTTCCCACCCTCCGCCATCTCGCGGATCATCAGTGTCCTGTTATCCTGGCCTCCCATCTCGGGAGGCCCAAGGGGCCCGATCCATCTGCCTCACTGGTGGGGGTTGCGAAACGGCTGGCCGAACTGATTGACGGAACGGTCCTCTTTCCCGGCGAGGTGGTGGGTGAACGGGTCACGTCTACAGCCGAAGAATTAAAAGCCGGTGAGGTCCTCCTCCTGGAGAATCTCCGCTTCCATCCCGGGGAAAAGGGAGGCGACCCGGAATTTGCACGGGCACTTCGGGACCTGGCCGACATCTATGTGAATGATGCTTTCGGGACGGCCCATCGAAAAGATACATCCACCTATGATCTGGCCTTCTTATTTGAGCAGCGGGCGGCAGGTCTCCTCATTGAAAAGGAAGTAGCTGCCCTTTCCCGTATTGTTGAAGATCCGGAACGTCCCTTCGTAGCCATCGTGGGGGGAGCCAAGATCTCCGGGAAACTGGAAATACTGAAATCCCTGATCCACAAGGCGAATCTTCTGCTGGTCGGGGGCGGTCTGGCCAATACGTTTCTGGCGGCCAAGGGTTATCAGATTGGAAAATCTCTGGTGGAAGAAGATCTATTGCAGGAGGCACGCAATATCATGGCCCTCGCCCAGCAGCGTCAGGTCATGATTCGCCTCCCGACGGATGCGATCACCACCGACCGGATCGACTCAAAGAACCGGTACCACATTCAGGTCAATGTGATCCCGGTCAACCATCTGATTGCCGACATCGGGGAGCAGACGGTAGGGAAATTTCAGGCCGACATCGCCCGGGCCAAAACTGTTTTCTGGAATGGTCCCATGGGGATCTTTGAAAAGTCCGGGTTTGCGGGTGGAACCAGGGCCATCGCAAAGGCAGTGGCTGCATGCGAAGGATTTACCGTCGTGGGAGGAGGAGAGAGTGTTGCCGCCGTTCATCAGTCCAATGTTGCGGACAGGATCAACCATATTTCCACGGGTGGTGGTGCCTCCCTTGAATTTATCGCGGGGAACAGCCTTCCTGCCCTGGAGGCTCTTGCCCTATGAAGTACCCACTCCTTGCCGCCAACTGGAAGATGAACATGACCCGCGATCAGGCCCGTACCTTCTGCCGGGATCTCACGGCAAAACTGGATCCCGCCTCCCTTTCCCATGTTCTGATCGCCCCCCCCTATACTGCGATTGAGACGGTGGCATCCTGCCTGAGCGGGAGCGTCCGGATTGCTGCGCAGAACTGCCATTTCGCTCCCAATGGAGCCTTTACAGGGGAGATTTCAACCGGCATGCTGATCGATCTCGGAGTGAATGCGGTCATCATCGGCCACTCTGAACGAAGGCATGTCTTTCACGAATCCCAGGATCTGGTTACCCATCGGCTCCGGGGCGTTGTAGAGTCAGGTCTTCATGCGATCTATTGCGTGGGTGAGACCCTGGAGGAGAGGGAATCCGGCCGGACCTTCGACGTCCTGGAAGCCCAGCTTGAGCCTCTGCCGAACCTTGGATCCGCGCTCGATAAGGTCACACTGGCCTATGAGCCGGTGTGGGCCATTGGTACCGGGAAGGTCGCGTCCGTGGAACAGATTGCGGAAGTCCACGGTCGTCTGAAAGAACGATTTTCAAGCCTGGCCGTGCTCTATGGAGGCAGTGTCAAATCGGACAATATCCGTTCCATTGCATCACTTTCCTCCGTGGATGGTGCCCTGATCGGAGGCGCCAGCCTGAAAGTCGATGAATTTCTTGCTATAATCCGCGAAACGTTAATCGTTAAAGGAGTTTAAATGTTTACCGTTTTTCTGGTCATTATTCATGTTATCGTCTGCCTCTTCCTGATTGGTGTTGTCCTGCTTCAGCAGGGGAAGGGGTCGGATCTGGCGAGTGCCTTTGGCGGCGGGGGGGGACAGGCTGCCTTCGGAGCCCGGAGTGGTGCCACCTTCATGCACAAGCTGACCGTTGGAGCCTTTGTGGTCTTTATCCTTACCTCGGTCATGCTGGTTATTGTCAACCGTCAGGAAGGTCCTTCCGTCGTGGATGAAGTGAAGCAAACGGCGGTTGAAGAAGAAACGCAGGGTGCGACGGAATCCCAGGAAGCTGCTGAGACGCAGACCCCGGATACAGGCGCTGCCTCCGAAGCTCCTGCAGAAGACGCTCAGCCCCAGAACTGACAAAACCGTAAAAGTGAAACGACCGGCAGCCAGGAGGCATGCCGGTCGTTTTCTATTCCTTGGACTTGATCTATTTGGGAATGATTGCTTTGGCGATCGTCTGCAGCTGCATGTTGGACGTTCCCTCGTAGATCTGGCCGATCTTGGAATCGCGGTAAAATTTCTCCACCGGGTATTCGCGGGTAAATCCATATCCTCCGTACAGGTTGACCGCTTCCGAGGCAACCCGTTCGGCAACTTCACTGGCAACCAGCTTAGCCACGGCGGCTTCGAGAACAAAGGAAAGTCCGGCATCCTTGAGCCGGGCCGCATTGTACACGTGCAGGCGGGCCGATTCGATATCGGTGTGCATCCGGGCGAGTTCAAACTGAACACCCTGAAAGGCGTTGAGCGCCTGGTTAAACTGCTTTCTCTCGGCCGTGTAGGCAAGGGTATAGCCAAGGGCTCCTTCCGCCAGACCGAGCATTTGAGACCCGATCCCGATCCTCCCCTCGTTCAGGGTTTCAATGGCGACCTTATACCCTTTCCCTACTTCTCCCAGAAGATTTTCCCTGGGTACCCGGCAGTTTTCCATCACGAGCTCACAGGTGGAGGAGGCCCGAATCCCGAGCTTATCTTCCTTCTTTCCGACCGAAAAACCTTCAAAGCCCCGCTCGACGAGAAAGGCCGTGATTCCCTTGTACCCGAGATTCATGTCCATCGTGGCAAAGATTATAAATAGATCCGCCTCTCCTGCGTTCGTGATCCATAACTTCTGCCCGTTCAAAAGAAAGTGATCTCCCTTGTCTTCCGCTTTACAGCGAAGCGCAAAGGCATCCGAACCTGATCCGGCTTCGGAAAGAGCATACGCGCCGACAATCTCGGAAGTGAGCCTCGGAAAGTACTTCGCCTGCTGTTCCTCGGTCCCCCATCGACGGATGGCGTTGTTGACCAGGGTGTTCTGAACATCGACCAGGACGGCAACCCCCGGATCCACCTGCGATAGCGCTTCGATGGCCAGAATGCTCATGAAAAACGTTCCATCCGATCCACCAAATTTTTCAGGAACATCAATCCCCATCAACCCCGCTTCAAAGAGCTTGGACAGAAGGGCCCTGTCCAGGTGGCTCTCCTCATCCATTTTGGAAACGAGAGGGCGGATCTCGTTGTCGGCGAAATCCTTTACCATATCGAAAAACATCTGTTCTTCTTCAGTTAACACGGTCAGGGGGCGACCCTCGTCAATCGTGGGGCTCATGGAACCTCCTCGGAATTGGGATAGTGATCTATCTTGTCCCAAAATGGCCGTTCCTGTCAAACCGCGCTTTGATCGCGTTCCCGCGGGGTTTTGATTTTTCAGCTTTGGAACGGAGTTACGGTGAATGTGCAGTCCCGGGCATGCTCCAGCCGGATGCTTCTCTTTCCATGACATGAGCGACGTGCGGGCTTGCGTACGGCCGCCCTGCCAGAAGCTCCCGGATGGCGGACGTTAAAAGTCCGGCGACTTCGCGCTTCGTGACATATCCCGAGGCTCCGGAGCGGAAGGCCTGGGTAATGTGAAACGGGTCATCGTGTACGGAGTAGACCAGAAGGGGCATGGCATAGCCAAGATTCCTCAATTGTTTCAGCAGGGTAAGCCCGCTTTCCCTGCCGAGCGAAAGATCCACGATCACTAGGTCCGGTGCACAGCGCGGGATATCGTGGCATGCGGTCATGGCATCGCCCGCCTCGCCGCAGACCTGGATCCCTTCCTGTTCCAGGAGAATCTGGATCTCCTGGCGGACGATCGGATGGTCATCCACGACAAAGAGACGCGCCGGACCTTCAGGGCCTGAGATCATAAGCTCATTCTCGATCGACCGGTCCTCCTGTCCTCACTACGGGGAAACATTCCCGCACAGGTCGACCGTCACGACCCGGTATGCGACAAAGGAGGACGCCAGCGGATCGGAGGCGCCTGTGGAGGCCAGGGATCCAAGCAGGGTCCATTCCGAGGGGAACGATGCCCCGTAGGATGTCGTCCCGTAAACCTGGTATCCGGCAAGGTCTCCGCATGTCACTTCCTCCCAGGTCAGTGACGCGTCCATTCCCGATTTGACGATATCCAGTGTGCTTCCCACCTCCCCGCACGGTGCCGTGTCTCGCGTATCCGCGCCGTAGTCGGCATAACCGTAGCGTCCGTTCCCGCAGCCGTTGACGTAGTAGACCCCGTAACAGTATGAGACATCGGGTGCCGCGGTCGTGTCCAGAATGGTGGCCGGGCTCCCGTAGGGAATCCAGTCGGAGATGGGCGATGTCGTGGTGCAGTTCAGCCCGCGGATGACCTGGTATTTCCGACCGGAAGGGTTGACGCCGTTATCGCCCCAGTCCGTCGGCTCCGCCGGCCAGTCGATCCGGACCCCGGAGTAGCTGCAAGCGGATTCATCATGGGGGTTGACAGGCATCTTCGTCGCGACACCGCCCACCATATCCGCCGCCGAGGCGCCGATCGTGGTGGTACTGAAAGAACAGCCGTTGTTGAAGCGCACCTGGTAGAGATAGCTCGTTCCGTTCGTTCCCGTAGTGTCGGTGTGGGAGGTTGCCGTGGCGGCCAGCCCCGTGGCAATGGCCGTTCCGCCCCGCAGGACGTCGATGGTCCGCGTCCCGCTGCCGTTGTCGTTCCAGCTGCTGGGCGCAGACCAGGTGACGGAGACCCCGGAGTCGTCGCAGACCGATACATCCGCGGCACTGTTGTTGGCCGCCGTGGGTGTTGTAGAGACGGAGTCCGTAGCCGAAGCACCGCTGGTGGTAGTGCTGATGGAGCATCCGTTATTGAAGCGTACCTGGTAGAGATAGCTCGTTCCGTTCGTTCCCGTAGTGTCGGTGTGGGAGGTTGCCGTGGCGGCCAGCCCCGTGGCAATGGCCGTTCCGCCCCGCAGGACGTCGATGGTCCGCGTCCCGCTGCCGTTGTCGTTCCAGCTGCTGGGCGCAGACCAGGTGACGGAGACCCCGGAGTCGTCGCAGACCGATACATCCGCGGCACTGTTGTTGGCCGCCGTGGGTGTTGTAGAGACGGAGTCCGTAGCCGAAGCACCGCTGGTGGTAGTGCTGATGGAGCATCCGTTATTGAAGCGTACCTGGTAGAGATAGCTCGTTCCGTTCGTTCCCGTAGTGTCGGTGTGGGAGGTTGCCGTGGCGGCCAGCCCCGTGGCAATGGCCGTTCCGCCCCGCAGGACGTCGATGGTCCGCGTCCCGCTGCCGTTGTCGTTCCAGCTGCTGGGCGCAGACCAGGTGACGGAGACCCCGGAGTCGTCGCAGACCGATACATCCGCGGCACTGTTGTTGGCCGCCGTGGGTGTTGTAGAGACGGAGTCCGTAGCCGAAGCACCGCTGGTGGTAGTGCTGATGGAGCATCCGTTATTGAAGCGTACCTGGTAGAGATAGCTCGTTCCGTTCGTTCCCGTAGTGTCGGTGTGGGAGGTTGCCGTGGCGGCCAGCCCCGTGGCAATGGCCGTTCCGCCCCGCAGGACGTCGATGGTCCGCGTCCCGCTGCCGTTGTCGTTCCAGCTGCTGGGCGCAGACCAGGTGACGGAGACCCCGGAGTCGTCGCAGACCGATACATCCGCGGCACTGTTGTTGGCCGCCGTGGGTGTCGTGGGTGCCTGATCGGTGGCGGCGGCACCCGCGGTCGTCGCGCTCTGTCCGCAGCCGTTGTTGTATCGCACGGTGTAGGTGTAGCTCGTCCCGTTGGTGCCGGTGATGTCGGTGCAGTTCACTGTTCCGTATGCCTTATTGCCACTACAGCCACCAGATGGAATAGCAGCACCGTTCCTCAGAACAGTGTAGGTCCGCGTCCCCGTGTCGCTGTCCCCCCAGGAACCCGGATCGGCGGTCCAGGTCACCAAGACCCCCGTGTCGGCGCATACAGAGAGATCGGCGGCCGTGTTGTTGGTCAGCGAAGAGGGGACCGAAGGGAGGTTGTCGGCCGCGGCGGCCGTGGTGGTGGCATACTCTCCACAGGCGTTGTAGTATCGGACCGAATAGTTGTAGCTTGTCCCGTTGGTCCCGCCGGTGTCGGTGTAGGAGGTCGTCCCGTAGGCAAGCCCAAGAGCAATGCCGGTACCGTCCCGGTAGACGCTATACCCCCGGGTTCCATTCGTCGCGCCGTGATCACCCCAGTCCGTGGCCTCGGCCGGCCAGGTCACCGTGACCCCGGTGTCCGCGCAGCCGCTGGCATCGGCCGCCGTGATGGGGGGTACGATGGGAGTCTCTTTTTCGTAGTCCATGCCCTGGGCGGCCGGAGTGTGGGCGGAGAAGAAACCGCAGGCGTTGCGGTATACCACGGTGACGGAATGGGTGACATTCGTAGGATCGAGGTAGTAATCCATCGAGGTGATGTTCATATCGTACGGGTGGGCATCCAATTGGATTCCATCCACCCAGATCTGGTATTCCCGGTCGAACAGTCCGCCGGTGTCGTTCCAGCTGGCCGGGTCCCGGGTCCACGAAACCGTCAGCTTGTTTCTTTGACAGAGAAGCGTGTCGACCGCCACGGTGGGGGCCGTCAGCCCGGAAGGGGCGCTCCCCGTGATCGTATCGGAGGCTGTGACGGTCCCCGAGTTGGTGGAGTATCCGCAACCGCTATTGTAGCGGACATAATAGGTGTATGTGGTTCCGGCCACGGTCGTGTAGTCGATATAAGCGTTGGTGGTGGCTCCTGTGTAACTGCGGGTCGCCAGCAGGGTTCCATTGCGGTAGATTTCAAAGCTGCGGGTCCCGTACCCCGAGTCGTACCATCGGAAGGCGTCTTTCCAGGTGATCCGGATTCCCTGGGAGCAGGAGTCCAGGTCAGCGGCCGTCACGGGGCTCGATTGGAGGCTCGGTGAGAAGGTCGAACAGACGCCGTAAGAGCCACCTGCCGTCGGGTAGTTGAAGCCCGAGTCTCTTCCGCCCCAGACGATCATGTGGACACCCGCCTCTCCAATCTCGATGGCCCGATGCAGTTCTCGAGCCGTGGGTGCACCGTCTGTAGGCATGGGTGTCCAGGAGTCGGTGTCCAGGCTGTACCGTCCCCCCGTGTTGGTCTGATAGGGCGAGGCGTCCGTATAGCCACCCCAAACCACCATCTCCTGGGCATTGTGGCTCCACACCGCGGAATGGTTGTGGCGTCCCGAGGGAGCATTCGTCGTCGATGTCGGTGTCCAGGTGCCCGCTGAAACATCGAGCCGGGCCCCCGTGTTCAGGCTGTTGTAGGGACTGCTTGCCTTCATCCCTCCCCAGACGATCTGGGCCCCCCCGTAAAGACGGCGCACCATGGTGGGCCACATGCGTGGTTCCGGCGCCCCGGAGGTTGGGGTTGCGGAGATCCATAAATCCGTTCCGTTGTGACGGCCTCCGGTGTCGAGGTAGAGTCCGGACCCGGCCCAGCCGCCCCAGATGATCATCTTGTCGTTGGTGTCCCAGGTCGCGCAATGCTCGGCGCGCGGGTAGGGAGCTCCGACGTTTCCGACGACCTCCCAGCTGTCCGTCGTGGGATTATAGCGGCCGCCGGTATCGACAGGAAAATAACTGCCGTCATCTCCCCCCCATACGACAGCATCGGTTCCCGTCCAGACCATCGAAAACAACTCACGGCCCGTCGGGCAGTTCGTCCCCGTCGAGGTGGCGGTCCAGGAATTCGAAACGGGATTGTACCGACCCCCCGTCCGATTAGCGGGATCACCCGTATTTCCCCAGACGATCATCTCGCTGCCGGTCCAGACGGCCTGGCTGGCTGAACGGGCCGATGGCGCCGAGCTGGTGGAGGTTGAGGCCCAGGAATCGGTGGCCGGGTTGTAGCGCCCGCCGGAATTCAGAAGGCCGCTCCCATTGCCTCCGCCCCACACGATCATCACCGTGCCCGTCCAGACACAGGCGAATCCGGTTCGACCGGCCGGTGCTCCGGTGGTGGAGATGGCTTCCCATCCCTCCAGGCCGGATCGCATCTTCTGGGGTATGGCGGGAAGGGAGAGGTCGTAGAATTCCATCGCGTCCAGACCATTTTTCTCCGCTGGATAGTGATCCCGGGCCTTGTTCCACCAGAGGGTGAAGGGAGTTTTCCTCCAGACCATCGTCCCTACCCGGACCCGATCGGGCCCGGCGTCCACGACGGTCTGGACATAGTAGTGTTCGCCCCCGTCTTTGAGCCCACTCACGGCCCCCGACAGGTCTGAGGGCGACTGAACGAACGAACGCCCGAAGGTGTCGCCCAGCGTCTGGAGCTCTTCCCGCCACAGTTCAGGCTCACGCCAAACGATCCCACGGCGTTCTTCCTCCAGGCGGCCGGTGTTTTCTTTGTTATCGGGGATACGTCGGTATTCCACCTCGTGATAGGTGCCGCTAAGGGAGCGGAGGTCATGGGCGTCGGTGAGCCCGGAAAGTTCTTCGAGAGCGTGGGCCTTCAGGTCACCATGGATGCTCTCGTCGGCGTAGTATCGAGCCCGGAGCCGGTTCTCGGCCAGGATGGGCCGGGCCACAACTTCGGCGATCAGGGCCGGGTCGTTCCCCAGGGCGGACCAGAGCTCGCGCAGGCGCTCGGGCATCTTGGTGGCCTCCGCCTCACGTTTGAGTTCCGCCTGGAGCTGGTCCGGGGTAATGGGATCGAAGTAGAGGGCCTCCAGCGCTCCGCTCATCCGCAGAGGTTCCTCCGCACGCATGGCGAGGGTCTCTTCCGAAAGGTATTCCTCCAGGGTTGGTTTCGGTCCCGGGTTCTCGGCCGGCCAGTTCAGATGTTCAAGCTCGAGGGCGGCCACGATCCGGTGAACATCCCGGAGGACCTGGTTCATCTCCTGTCCAGATTCCCATTCAATATCTCGGAAGGAAGATGAACGGGAGGAAAGAACCTCGGCGAAAGTGATGGAACACCATGCAAGGGTGAGTGCGATAAATGCAGTCCGTATCCCTTTGAACGTGTCTGATGTGATGGATCGGAGTATGTGAGTCACGGTAGAAACCTCCCTGGGGTCAGTGACGGCCCGGTGAGAACAGATTCCGGGGTGATACAGGTATACCGTGATCGGGGGGGATTGTCTGTAGAGGAAATTACCTACACGGAGGCCGACAGGAGGGCGGGCAACCTATGGTTCCGGAAGTCTTTCTGCGGCGTGACGCCGAAGTTCTTCCATTCCCGAAAGATCAAGCTTCAAAAGAATTCGTCCGAAATAGGAGTCGACCGTGCGACGGCTTACTCCCAGTTCCGAAGCAATGCCCGCCGGGGTATAGCCCCGGCCCAGGAGCCTGTAGATCTTCAGTTCCTGGGGGCTCAGCGGCTCAGGGTGCACGGTGCTTGAGGGCATATCGGTAAGGACTCCGGCAACGCGGGGACTCAGGTAACGATTCCCTTCGAGTATCTGGCAGATGGCGTTCGTGAGAACGGTGGAGACTTCCCGCTTGGTCACGTAGCCGGACGCTCCCGAAGCAAGGGCCTGAGAAATGTGGAAGGAGTCTTCATGCATTGAGTAGACCAGCAGGTGGACCCCGGGCATGAGATCGGTGATCCTGCGCAGGAGCGGCAGTCCGCTCTCTCCACCGAGAGAAAGATCGACCATTACCAGATCGGGGGAACTTGCAAGGATGTGGTCCAGTGCTTGACCCGGGTCTTCCGCCTCTCCGCAGACAAGGATTCCTTCCTGCTCCAGAAGGAGGCGGAGGCCCTGGCGAACGACGGGATGGTCATCCACGAGAAAGATTCGGATGGGACGGTCCGGCTCCCTGATCATGGGGTTTCCTCCGGTTTTGATAATTTCTCCGGGAGGGGAGTGCTACAGAGTACCGTGGTTCCGCGGTCTGGAACCGTATGGATAGAGAGAGAGCCTCCCAGTAATCCGGCTCGATGGTGCATGATCCGAATTCCCATGCCGTCCATGGTTCTGCCGTCGGTCATACCGGTGCCATCATCCGAGATGGCTAGCTGTAGACTGTCGCTGTCTTTCCTAACTTCAATGGTGACATGGTGCGGCCTGGCGTGCTTCAGGGCGTTGTTCACCGCTTCCTGGGCCAGGAGAAACAGTTGCGTGGCCGCGTTTTTATCCCCGGGACGGATGTCACCCTCATGGTGCAGGATGCATTCGATGGTTCCGGACATGGATGCCTGGGTGGCCAGGTTGCCCAGGGCTGTAATAAATGAATCCGGCTCAAGCTCTTCCTGGCTTAATCCGTGCGCAAGATCATGTATTTCACCAACAGATTCATTCAGGATTTCAGTAATCGCCTGAACGTGGGGAATGACTTCGTTTCCCTGCGGATAGGCCTGAAGCTTGTTTTCAACCACTTTGCATCGCAGCAGAGCAGCTGTGATCTGCTGGCAGGGGCCATCGTGAAGCTGATGACCAACGTTTACCCTTGTTCGCTCCCCGGCGTTGAAGAGAAGGTGTTCAAGACGCCCCCTCTCCTGTGCGGCCTCCCGTTCTGCGGAGATCGTGCTTCTCAGGAAATGGATCAGACTGTCCATGAGAATCAAAAGTGTGACCAGGGAAAAGGCCAGCATGATCCCCTGAAAGAATAAAAAATTTACGGCAGAAATGGTATTTGTCGTTTTCGGGATGAGACTACTTCCTGTCATTGCAGTCAACGTATAGATGGATAAGCTGATTGCCGAGGCGATCCATCCGGATCTTCTTCCGACGAGAATCAGGGCATACATCGGCATGACAAGGAAAAAGATGCGGCCCACACCCTGAAATCCTGTGGAGGAAAAGATGGTTGCCGCCGCCCCGAATCCAGCCGCAAGAACCAGCCAGACGCGGAACTCATGGGGTAACCGTTTAAAGAGGAATACTCCAACCAGGATCCCATACATGGCCAGGACAAGAAGACGCTGTTTTAGCGGGGCAATCTGAGGATGATATGAAAATACCATGAAGAGGCGGACGGCTCCCGTGATTAACATGGCCCACAATAACCAGCGAAAGGCAATTTGCTGCCAGGCACGAATACCGGCTTCAACTTCAATCCCTGTTTTTGATGGTTTGTGTGCCGGGAAGGTTTCCTTCTTCAGGATCTCAGATTTTCCAATTGGAGGGCTGTTCCCGCTGGGTCGCCCAGCCATGTGAGTGATCTTCACATGAAAATCATAACATTATCAAAAAAAGAAAATCCTGATCACTCACTCTGAAGATATTGAAATCCTGTCGAATCCGATACACTTTTTGACATTGTTAATTGAAAAAACCTACTGAAAGGAGGCTTTATAAAAATCACTCGAGTGATCCACCTGCAAATCTTGCCACACTACCGTACTCTGACTGGATGCGATCCTCAAGCGCCCTGTTCCTGTGGCCGTATCCGCCGGATGAGAGAGCCTGTCCAGCTCTGAAGGTCTTCGAAGAGAGAGTAGAGGATCGGTACATAGACCATCGTAAGGAAGGTCGAGACCATGAGACCGCCGATTGCGACGATCGCCAGAGGTGACAGGCGCTCAAGACCGATGGCCCACTCCATGGCGATGGGAATCATGCCTACCGACGTGCCGACTGCAGTCATCAGGATCGGCCGCGTACGTACGCGAACGGAGCCGATGAGGGCGTCGACGCTGGTTTCCCCTCTTTCTCTGGCGGCGGCGATGAAATCAATGAGCAGAATCGAATTCTTCACCACGATGCCCGCGAGCAGGATCATTCCCATCATCGACGGCATGCAGCCGTGTTTGCCGGCGATGAGCATGCCCCACGAGGCGCCGATAAGGGCGAGCGGAATGGCCGACATGATGGTCAGGGGGTGAATCCACGATTTGAAGGCAGGCACGAGCGAGAAATAGAGCAGAATAAGGCCGAGCACCAGCGCCTTTCCGAGGCGGGCAAAGCTCTCGTTCATCTGCTTGATCTCGCCCTCATGGCTGATCCGGTATCCGGACGGCAGATTGAGTCCGGTGAGCGCGGTTTCAACATCCTCCTGAAGGTGAGAAATTGGCTGGCGCGACCGGTAGGCCTGAATATCCAGCGTGCGCTGAAGCCCCTGTCGCGTGATCACCGAAGCCACCGGCCTGTGCTCGAATCGGCCGAGCTGGACAAGCGGTATCCGCCCCACAGGCGTTGACACCGGGTAAGTTTCCAGTTCGGTCACGTCCTGCCGCTGTTCCCTGGGCAGTTGGACCCAGATGGCCAGGCCGTCCTGATTGGGCACGCGGAAAGTGGAGCTCGGCATCCCGCGCACCGCCCCGGCAACCTGGCCGAGAACGGAGGTTGGCGAAACCTGGTAGAGGGCGAGCTTCTCGGGATCGGCGATAAACGTGATCTCTTCGGAGTCCATTGTCCATGAGCGGGTCACCGAAGTGGCACCGCGCAGATGGGCGCGAAGCCTGGCCTCGACATCTTTCCCGATGGCGTCGAGGGTCTTAAGATCCGGCCCCGAGACCATGACGTCCACCGAGGCCCGAATGGTCGACAATGGGGTGGCGCCGAAGTCGAAAACATCGACGCTCCTGAGCCCCGGGATTTCCTGGAAACGCGTGTGGAGGTCCTTTTCGATGTCCCAGATGGATGCCGATCTCTGGAATCGGTCGGTCAGGTGAACCGTGATGTTTCCCTGCTGCGGCAGACGCCCGGCGCCGAAGGAGATGACGGCAGGTTCGGATCCGATTAACGAGGACACGGAGTTTACCTCCGGGCGCGAGAAGATGATCTCCTCCATCCGCGACATCACACGCTCGGTCTGCTCAAGCGAGGTGTTAGAGTCTGCCTCGAAGTTGATCTTGATAATTCCCGTGTCCATCGGCGGCATGAGATCACGCCCGATCAGAGGCATCTGGCGGGCGGAAACTGCCAGTAAGGCCAGACCGAGAATGAGAAAGAGAGCTCGGTGCGAAAGGGCAATTGAGGTAAGGCGCACATAGAAGTCGCGAATTGGATCGATCACCTTTTCGTTGAATCGGTATACGAGAAGCTCGAAGCGGTTACGGCCTTTTCCCTCGCCCCGTCTGAGCAGGGCAGGGGCGAGCAGGGGGATCACGGTGACTGACACGAGATAGGAGGCAAGCAGCGCGATCGAGAGGGTGATCGAAAGCGGACGCAGGACTGTCTGTACGAAGCCGCCGATGAAGATGATGGGCAGAAGTACCATGATCGTAGCGTAGGTACCCGAGAAGATCGCCAGCATCACTTCCTGGGTACCGCCCACGACAGCCTGGTGGATATCGGTCCCTGATTCGTGATAATGGCGTTCGATGTTCTCGAGGACTACGATTGCGTCGTCGAGCAGCATGCCGACAGCGATAATCACTGCCGTCAGCGTCACCATGTTGAACTCGAACCCGAATATCCACATGACGGCAAAGGTCAACAGGTAGGTGAAAGGAATCGAGATTGCCGCAAGGATCATGCTGCGGAGATCGGCAAGGAAGAGGAAAATCACCAGAATGGTCATGATCACCGCATCACGAAGGGCATTGAGCATATTGCCAACAGAGAGCTCGATGAGCGTGCCCTGGGTGTCCGGGATGGTAATTTCGAGGCCCGGGTAGGTGGCTTCGAGGTCGGGAATGACGGTACCCATTCCGGCGATCGTCTGCAGGGTATTGCCAGATGTGGAACGCTGGACATTGACCGCGATCGCAGGCTTTCCGTCGCCATGGTAGGCACTCTGGGGTTCAAGAGTTCCGCGGTGGATGGTGGCAATGTCTGCAAGGTGGATATCACCTCCTGGAAGATGAGCGATGGTGATTGATCCAATTTCCGAGAGACTCTGGAACTCGCCAGTGCGCTTGAGAAGGAACTGGGAATCCGAGGTGATGAATAGACCCACGGGCTGGTTGGCGTTGAGAGCCATCAGGTGCTCTCGCACTGCAGGCGGGGTGAGGCCGAAATGCTCGAGCTTGTCGCGGTCAAGCTCGATCCGGACCACCGGCTGATGGGCGCCGAAGACTTCGACGTTGGAAACCTCGGGCAACTGCAGAAGACGCTCCTTGATCTGGTTTTCAGCGATCTGGCGCACCATGGACAGATCGAGCGGCGATCCGTCTTTCGGGCGAAGGGCGAGGGTGAGTACCGCCGGTGTGGCAGAGGAAACCTTGAAGATCATCGGCGGTCGGATGGCCTGAGGCAGGCCCGCCCTGATCTTCTCGAGTCCGTTGGCTACGTCGGTGGCGGCGGAGTCGAGGCCTTTGGAATATTCAAACTCGACCATTACTGCGGACACCTCATCCTTGCTCACCGAGGTAACCCGCCGTACCTGCTCAAGAGTGTTGAGCTCCTTCTCGATGGTCCGAGAAACATCAGCCTCGACGTCGGTTGCGGAGGCCCCGGGATAGACCGTGACCACGGCGATCTGGGGCCTTTCGGAGTCAGGGAACAGGTTGACCGGCATCTGTCGATAGCCGACAAGTCCGATCACCGCGGCCAATAGCACCAGTGAAGTCAGAAGGTGTGGTTTCCTGAGATAGCTGTCTACGATATTCATGGCCGTATTTCTCTCAACTCTCACGATTCGCGATCTTCACCCTCACGCCGTCGGCCAGGGTCATGAGACGTGAGGGACGTGCGACGATTACGGTGTCACCCTGCTGAAGCGCGCCGGTGACCACAACGGTGTCGGATGATCGATCGACGATCGTGACGGTCACCGGGTGAACCGTGCTGTCAACCACTCTGAAAACCCAGGTGTCCTTTTCACCTTCCAGAAGGGAGCCGGCGGGGACAGTCAGGCCGGTAGCCGAGCTCAGGCGTATATTGACACCGACCGCCGCCCGGGAGACGAAACCTGGCGGAGGTGACGAGAGATCGGTTTCCATGGTCGCCAGATGGCTTTGATCCATGGACGGGAAGATACGCGAAACCTTGGCGTGGACCGTGTGCTCTCCAAGCGTCACCGTCACCGGACTGCCGATCTGGAGATCGGCGATATCCTCAGGCGGCAGGGAGGCGCGAACCCGAATGTTATTCTGGCGTACGATCTCGAGCAGCGGCTTCCCCGGAACCCCGAGGTCGCCGGGATCGGACGTTCGTCGGGAAACGACTCCAGAGACCGGCGCTGTGAGTTGGCAGTAGCCGAGGCGGGTCCTGGCCTGATCGAGACGGTTCGCCGCCACTTCCGCCTGGGCCCTTGCCGCCTCCAGATGGGCTGCTGATGCGGCTTCGGCCGCTCGAGAGCGATCCCATTGTTCCTGCGAAAAAGCTTTGGCTTCGAACAATCGCTTATCACGCGCCGTCGCATCCTGCTGTGCATCATATTCGATTTCGGCGGCTGCTCTCGCTACTTTGGCTGCCTGGACCCCTGCCTTGCCCTGAGCCACGGCGTCCTCAAATTCGCGGTCATCGAGCCGTACGAGCAGTTCGCCTCGGGCAACCCTGTCGCCCTCCCGGACCTTGATCTCCAGGACTTGAGCCATTACGCGGGGTGCGAGACTGGTCTCCTCGGCTCCAATAACAGTACCCAGGACGTGGCGGTTGCGGGCCACCTCCCCGGCGCGGACCGTCGCGGTCTCCACGGCCACGGTAACGGCTTCAACCAGTGGAGCATGTTCTCTTTCGTGAACCCGTAGGGTGCGGACAGCAATGAGCGCCGCGACAATCATTACGGCAATGACAATCCAGAGTGTCTTTTTCATGGTATGACCTCTCTCTCAACAATGCTGTTGATCTGTGCGCCGGCGGTCAGCGCGCGTGCGCGAGCTCCGGCCAGGTCGGAGAGGGCTTCCTCCTCACGAGCTTGAGCCCGGAGGAGATCCTCGACCGTGCCGGCTCCCGTGTTGAAGCGGATCTGCTCAATACGGGCGGCTTCAGAACCGGCATCGACGCGGGCTTTGGCTGCCTGAATGGATGTTTTGGTAGCCTCGAACTCGGCCATTGCGTCTTTCAACTCGGCCATCACTTCGAGGCGGGCCTTTTCCACAAAGTGTTCGGCTGCCTGCCGGCGGAGCTTTGCCGCTGCACGCTGTTCGGGACGGGCTCCGCCGTGGAAAAGCGGAACGACCATGTCCACAGATACCGCCCAAGTGTTGTAGGTGCGGTCCAGAGACCGGCCGTCGTTTTCCATGTAGTTGCCGCGGAGTAAAACCTTTGGCATGTATTCGCTGGTGGCAATCTTGACGTTGCTTGATGCCTGCGAGAGGGCGATCCGGGCCTGTCTCACGGCCGAAGTCTCATCGATCATGGCTGATAGCTCTGACCACTCCACTGTCCGCTCCGGCATAACCTCAGGAAGCGGATCAACAAAGATGTCGTCGGACGGATCCCTTCCCATGAGCGACAGGAGCAGTGCGCATACCTTATGGCGGTTCGCTTGAACAGCCACCTGCTTGGAACGGACGTTTTCCAGCTCTTCGACCACCTTGAGCCGGTCGATATCGGGCCGCTTCCCCTCGCTCACCATCAGCTCGAGCCTGGAATTTGTAGCTTCGAGGGCCGCAAGCCGATGGCCGAGCGCTTCGTAGATTGCATCCAGGCTCTGTGTTGTTGTGTAGAGTGAAACGATGTTGAAGCGCACCTGCCATGTGGCGCCCTGAAGCTGTGCCCTTGATCTTTCAGACGAAAGTTCGGAAATCTTAACCGAGTTCGATAGCTTACCGCCAAGATACAACGGCACTTCGGCGACCACGCCCCAGCTCCACTGCCGATCGTCGAAGGGGAGGCTCGAAAAACCTTCGGCGAGAAGCTCGGAAGATATCGGGCGGATAATGACATCGTCCTGTAACTGTCTGTAGGAGGCGACGGCATTCAGCGTGCCCCATCGTTGCCGTTGTGCGGCCCTGGCCTCGTGGCCCGCAGCCTCAGCAGTCGAATTGAGAGCTTGCAGGCCGTGACCGGAGGTGAGGGCCTCTGTTAGGGCGTCGTCCAGGCTTATCTTGACCCCTGCCGCGCCCAGGGGGTCTGCGGCGATCAATATATTGGCGAAGAGTAACAGGAGATAACGGGTACTCATGTCTCACTCCTTTCATGGGTGTCGATAATTGCTCTCAGAAACGGAATCAGGATCTCTTCAAAACGGTCCTCCGCAACGACGTCCGGCAGCAGGCGGTGGCGGATCGCGAGCCCTGATACTGCACCAAGAAGAAGAATCGCCATACAGTCCGGTTGAATGGCCCCGATAATCTGCCCGGTCGCCTGCCCTTTCAGCACGACCTCCTCAAGATGGGACAGATATCGCTGGAAGATGGTCCTCATGCGGCCGACCAGGGCTTCATCCCCCGAAACCGAGGCTTCGGCGAGGAGGATGATGGGCAGGCTGTTGAACTGGAGGACAACCCTGGTGTGGTGGCGAACCATGCGCTCAAGACGCTCAGCCGCTCCAACTGTTTCATCGGCTGCAATTCCGGCGATCGGCTCGACAAGCAGATCTTCGAGCCTGTCCATCAGGCTGAGAAGCAACGCCCCCTTGGTCGGGAAGTGGCGGAAGAGTGCGGCTTCAGTAAAACCCACGTTTTCGGCAATCTTGCGGGTCGTCAGACCACTGATGCCCCTTTCACGGACCAATTCGAGAGTCCGGTCAATGATTTCCTTCCGGCGCGGTGTGAGTGGCATCCTTTTGGTGTGTTGGCTCATTCCGTCTCCCTGTGAATAAGTTAGTAAGTGCTTACTTACACTCCTACTATGGGTTGTAAAATCCCCGTTGTCAACCCTTTGTCATGGTGAGCTGTTGAAGACTCAGGGGAGTTACCTGAGCATCTCTAAATTGATTTGGAATTGGCTTTGTTGTCGATTGGTTGCAGGTCCGATCGAATTGACTGTCTTCGAGAGTGGGGGGACCGCATAATTACAGTTGATCGAAGGGTGAGGAGCTCTTCAAGCTGACCCGTGACTGCTCCATCCCGTGGCCTCTGATAAGCGACCACCCTGAGAAATGAACCCGTGAATGGTTCCTGAAATCGCAGGTTCACCGGCTCCCACAGAGAAATGTTGCTATAAATGCAATGACCTCCTCAACTTCGAGGAGGTCGTTACTTTCTGAGTTGCGGGGGGTGGATTTGAACCACCGACCTTCGGGTTATGAGCCCGACGAGCTACCTGACTGCTCCACCCCGCAGGAGGAGTCTATCGAACTCTTGCTAATGTGTCAAGGGTTCCATTTGGAAAATGTCCCAAAATCGGTGCCGGAATTTCCACCTCAGGTAAGTCAAATAACCTTTTTCTAAAACGAAGAATGTTATGCTGTGGAAGGAAAAAGACAGGTATAAGGCTGTTTGCGAAATCGTACCTTTGGTGCTACACTAAAGGTGAGAAACAAGGGAGGTGTATGATGAAACGATTCATGCTGATCCTGTTCGGTATTGGGCTTATGGTCATCCTTGCCTGTAAGCCGGGTTCCAAACAGCCCGAGTTTGACATCACTGCAGAATTTTCAAAACTGGATACGGCGCATAAAGATATTGTTGACGTAAGGACCCAGATCAATGAGCTGGATTCCAAAATCGCCACCCTGGAGGACGCAAAAGCAAATCCTCGAAAGTATAAGAAGGAAGATCTTCCAACAGAAGATCTCGCTGAACTGCAGACCAAGCGGAGTGAGATGAAGTCCCAGCTCGATGAAAAGGTAAATACCTTTATGGATAATCTCACCATGTTCCTCAATAAGGGGCTCAACGATTTTCCGGATGCTCAGGAGACAAAAAAGGCCGTTCGGATGTACAGTGACGAGAATATCCTGATTGCAGAAGAGTACATCCAGAAGGGCGGCAAATATACCAAGGCAATTGACATTTATCGACAGGCCATCCAGTTTGATCCCGAATACGATGTGCTTTTGGAGAAGATCAAACGTGCCGACGAACTGAAATACATCACGCAGGAACGGTTTGATGAGGTTAAGGCCGGGATGAGCATGGATCAGGTCAAGGAGATCTGCGGTGTCCCCAACATCAACTTTATCAAGGAGTACAATGAGGGGGGAAAGACCGTAATCGCCTGGTTCTACCAGAGGGAGGATGCATCCGCGGCTGGTTTTTATTTTAACCGGGGCAGACTCTATAACAAGAAATGGACAGCGGTCAAAAAGGAGCAGTAGATCGAGCTTCCATCCTGGCCCTTCTCAATGATGTAAAAGATGGGCGGCTGAGCCCTTCGCAGGCCGTTGAACAGTTAAAGTCCCTTCCCTTTCAGGCCATAGGCGACATTACGATGGATCACCATCGCGCTCTGAGGAGGGGTGTGCCGGAAATCATCTATGGGGCAGGAAAAACGTTGGACCAGCTCGAAGCCGTGATTCGATCGTACCGGCAGGAAACCCGTCCCCTGCTTATTACCCGCCTGGAATCGACAGTCGTTACCCACCTTCTCAGCCTCTTCCCGGATCTGCATTCCAATCCGCTGGCAAGGACCCTGCGGTCCGGTGCCTTTGCTCCGGAAGAGCCGCCCGCAGGAACTGTCGGGGTTGTGGGAGCGGGAGCCAGTGACGGTTCGGTCGTGGAAGAGGTCTGTGAGACCCTTACCTTTCTTTCCTGCCCTTTTTTTGTGGTTCGAGATGCGGGTGTGGCGGGAATGCATCGGTTTTTAAACCACTGGCAGGAACTAAGTGAGGCTCCCGTGATCGTCGCAGTGGCAGGGATGGAAGGTGCTCTTCCCTCTGTACTGGGAGGACTTTTCCCCGGTCCAATCATCGGGGTTCCCACCAGCGTAGGGTATGGTTCACACCTTGGCGGACTGACGCCTCTTCTGGGTATGTTGAATTCCTGCACGGCCGGTATCGCCGTCGTGAACATTGACAATGGAGTCGCCGCAGGGTATATTGCCTCTCTCATCAATCGCAAACGATAGGAGGTGAGGCCTCTTGGCCTTCGTCGTTGTTAAAAACGGAGAGTCTTTCGAAAATGCGTTAAAACGGTTTAAGCGCCAGTGTGAGCGTGAAGGAATCCTTTCGGAAATCAAAAAGCGCCAGCATTACGAAAAGCCCAGCGAAGTTCGAAAGAAAAAGGTACTCCAGGCGAAGAAGAAGCTTCGACGCAAAGTCCTTAAAGAGAAGCGGCGTTACCAGTCCTGACATGTGGTCGGGCTGTGACCTGGAACAGGTCCTGACCCTTATCGGCACCTTTGCCCGGACAGAGGGCGGCCGGAAGGGTGTTCTGTCTCAGAGGACCTTTCTCTCGGAACCCGAGATCAGCCTTCGCCATGCACGCATCGAAGCGCTGATTCGACAGGGCCGTGTTTCCCTGGAAGGAATCGAAGAGAACATTCATATGTTTCTCAGGATGATCCCTGAGCAAGGGGATCGTCTATCTGAAAAGGCGTCCCACGAGGTTCTCCTTTCTCTGGATCGATTGAGCCGGCTCCATCGTACCTTTCGGGAAGGCCCGGAGCCGGATTTACAGAAATGGGCCGGTGAGCCCTTTGGATTTGAACCGATCCTTGAAGCCTGGCTTCCCCGGTTTCATCCTGAAGGGATTCTTCGTAACGATGCCTTCCCGGAACTGGTTCAACTTGGACGACGGGTCGAAAGAGCCTATCGTGAACTCCAGAAGTCAATTTCGGTGGTTCAGCATTCTCACAAGGACTACCTTCAGGAAGACACGGTTGCATTTAAGGATGAACGCTATTGTCTGCAGGTAAAAGCTTCCTTCCAGTCCCATGTTCCTGGACTCTTCATGGGGGCCTCATCTTCTGGAAATACAGTGTTTATTGAGCCAATGGAGGTGGTTTCAGCCAATAACACTCACCGTCATGCTCTCGAAGACCTGCGGCTCGAGAAGGAACGGATTCTCGGGCGGCTTCTTTCAGAAATCGAACCATTTCGAGAGGATCTCCCGGGAGCTCTTGAATTTTTAGCAGAAGTCGATCTTTATCTTTGTTTCATTTCATTCATGAAAAGGGCGGAAGGAATTTTGCCTGAACAGGCCGAGCTCCGTGAACCATTTTCGATTGTCCAGGGGCGTCATCCGCTGATCGATGAACGGTTTTCAGATTTGCGATCGGACCTTTTTGCCGAAACCGGGCGGAAGGGTTGGGTCATCCCTCTGACCATGACCTTCAAACCGGAACATTCCGTTCTTATCCTCTCCGGTCCGAACGGCGGAGGAAAAACGGTGGCCCTGAAAACCACTGCCCTGATCGCCATTCTGGGCAGAATGGGCTGGCCGGTCCCGGCCGGTCCGGGAACCAGGATTCCCTTCTATTCGGATATCATGATCTTCGTCGGGGATGAACAGGATATGCTGCATGACCTTTCAACGTTTACCGCGGCCATGGGCCGCATGAAGACCATGGTGGACCGGGTAGATCGTGGAACTCTTCTTTTCATTGATGAAGCGGGATTTGGTACGGATCCGGAAGAGGGAGCAGCTCTCGCTACGGCAATCCTGGAATATATTCACAAAAGCGGGGCTCGAGCTTTTATTACAACCCATCTGATGCAGCTCAAGATGCTCGCTCTGACTCATACCTCGTTCGTGAACGCGAGCATGGAATTTGATGCGGAAACCCTTCGCCCCACCTTTACCTTCGTTCCCGGAAAGCCCGGTTCAAGCCATGCGCTCGAGATTGCCAGCTCGACCGGTCTTCGGGATGAGGTGGTTCAACGTGCACGGGCGCTTCTCGGTCCCGAGGCAACGGAAAGGGATCGCATGCTGGATCTTCTTTCCCGAATGGTGGATGAGCAGAGGGCCAGGGGTGATATGCTGAAACGGGAGCTTGACAGGCTGGAGGAAATGAAAATAAAGCTCAAGGAACAGATTCTGAATGAAAAGGAGCGTCTTCGCAACGACCTGGATCACTGGCGTTCCGATGTACTGAAAGATCTGGAACATAAAATTGAGTCCCTTCGAAAGGAAGGCGTGAAAGTCGGCCAGAAGGCGGAGCGAAAGCTCCGGAATAGCGTTCTCTCCGCGCCGGATACTCTGAAAAAATCGGCGGAGACCATCCCGCAGTTTCGTATCGGTCAGGCTGTACGGATTCGAGGAGGAAAGCTCAAGGGGACGGTGCGAGACCTTACAGCGGATGAGCTGCTTCGCGTTGAAATCGAGGGAAAGCAGGTATGGATTCCCGCAGCAGAGGTGCAGACAGATGGAGGTTCGTCAGCCGCTTCGGGAACTGTTGAGTATGAGTCGGCCTCGGAACCTGCCACAAATGTAATGGTCATCGGTATGGATGTCGAGGCATGCCTGGACACGGTGGATGAGGCAATCGATCATGCCCTCCGATCCGGTCTGGGATCCCTCATCATCATCCATGGGCATGGAACGGGAAGACTTCGCCGCGCAGTCCGGGATCATCTGAAACGGCACAGGCAGGTCTCCTCCTTTCGCCCGACTTCGGATAACGGAGGAACGGAGGTGGATCTCTAATGACCCAGGATCGATACCTCCTTGATGAAATCCGGCGTGCCATCAACACGATTAGTGAAATTGGAAGCTACGTAGAGCTGAAAAAGAGCGGATCACGCTGGAAGGGATTGTGTCCGTTTCACAGGGAAAAGACACCGTCTTTCTATGTCGATGAAACGTTGGGTCTTTTTAAATGTTTTGGGTGCGGAAAGGGTGGAGATATCTTCACCTTTGTGATGGAAATGGAGCGTGTCTCCTTTCCCGAAGCTCTGGAGATCCTTGCACGGAAGGCTGGAATCACGCTTCCGGAGAGCCGAAAAGATTCAAAAGAACCGCGAAGTGGTGATGTGGAGGACGTTCTCAAAAGTGCAGCTGAGTTTTTCCATCGAAGCCTCCATGCGGAACGTGCAGGCGTGAGGGATTATTTAACGGGACGTAACTTTGGCGAGGAAATATGGAATCGCTGGCGCATCGGCTGGTCACCCGGCGGCAGCAACCTCTATCGATACCTTCATGGTCGCATTCCGGAGCCTCTCCTTCTTCAGACCGGACTGATCCAGGTGAAGGGGAACGATCGATATGATTTTTTCCGTGAGCGTGTGATGATCCCTCTCTATTCTCCCAACGGACGCATCGTCGGTTTCTCCGGGAGGATGCTGAGGGAGGGGCAGCCTAAATATATCAATTCAAAGGAGACCCGGTACTTTCAGAAGAGTCGGCTCCTTTACGGTTACCACCTGGCCCGCCGGGAAGCTTCGTCCAGAGGAGAGTGGCTGGTCGTGGAAGGATACTTTGATTGCATTCGACTCCATGAAGCAGGATTCTCCAACGCCGTAGCAACCATGGGTACGGCATTGACGGTACATCATGGCGAGCTTATGAAGCGCGTGACGCCGAAGGCCCTCCTCTGTTTCGACGGAGATGCGGCAGGGATGAAAGCTGCATCTGCCGCGATTCCGCTGCTTCTTTCGGGTGGCCTCGATGTGGATGTTCTTTTTCTGCCCGGGGGATTGGATCCCGATGATTATGTGGCACAAAAGGGAGGGGATGGTTTCAGCCGTTTTATAGCAGAGAGCCGTCGTTCCTTCCTGGATTTTCTCTTTGATCGGGAATTTCCGGATGGGGTTCGTAAGTTATCACCCCTGGACAAAACTCTGGGTATCCAGAAAATTCTCCAGGTCCTGCAAAACGTCAAGGATGACATGTTGCGATATGAGTATTTAAACCGCCTGTCCGGCAGGGTGGATGTGCCTCTGGCCATGTTGAACCAGAAAATTCAGCATCCCGCTTCATCCTCACGATCCGGAAAGGGATTGGAGTCGCTTCCCGACATGGAGCGGTCCCTTCTGGGGCTCCTTCTGGAAAATCCTTCTCTTCAGGATCAGTATTCTGACCGAATCCATCCCGATCTCTTTCAGGATGAGGATAATCGAAGAGTTGCGGAATGGCTCACCGAGATAATCCGGGAAAGGGGAGGGGTTGACATTTCTGTGTTCCGAAACCATCTTATAGAGCGTGGAGGGGATCTGAGCCTCCTGAGTCATATGTTGTTTGCGGAGCGCAGTCCTGAACTTGCGGATACTTATGTGAGTCACCTCGAATATAAATTCATCAGCCGCGAGTTGAAACGAGTACAGAAACTTCTGGAACATGCCGGTAACGAAGAAGTCAAGGCGTTGCTCCAGGAGAAGCAGCGTCTGTCCTCTCTGCTGCTGAATTTGAAGAAACACCGCGAAAGCGGTTCCTGATGAGGAGGATCTATCTTTGAACTGGGAAGAACACTATCCGGAAATTCGTTCCCTTATTCGTCTGGGCAGGGAAAAAGGTTTTGTGGTTCATGATGACGTAATTGACCATATCCCGGAGGATCTCAAGAGTGATCCCAATGCCTTTGATGACATTCTGATTCTGCTCGAAGACTATAACATCCTCGTATTTGAGGATGAACAGCAGGCGGAAACCATCCTTACACAGAAACAGCGCAGAGCGGAAGAAGAAGAATTGATGAAAGGGGAACTCGAACGAACGACAGACCCTGTCCGCCTCTATCTGAAGGAGATGGGTTCAGTCAAACTCCTGGACCGGGATGGGGAAATCTCCATCGCCAAAAGAATAGAACACGGGGAAAATAAGATTTTCAGAGCCCTGGTGCGAAACCCCCTGATCATGCAGGAGCTTCGCCGTATGTTTTATGATGTACAGGAAGGCCGGAAATCGGTCAAGGATATTCTCCGCACCATGGGTGAGGATGAGGTGATCGAATTCTCCAATGTTCAAAAGGTCTTCCAGGAAATCAATGACTGTTACGAACAGATCAGAAACCTTCGTATGCGTCAGGCGAACGCGCGAAAGGGGTCGTCCGCTGTGGACAAGATCCGCAAGGACGTCGATATGTTCCAGGAACGGATCAATCGCCGTCTGAACAATATTCAGCTTCCTTCCAAAACTCTTCGGCGTCTCGTCCGGCTGTTGAAGGATATCCAGACAAGAATTAACCGTTATAACAGTAAGATCAACCAGGCACGAAACAGTCTGAAGGGAGAACGAAACCCTGCCCGGCGCACCATGTATGAGAAGCGTATCACCAAGTATCAGGAAAAGGTGGATACAGAAGTTGTCTATATTCAGTCCCACTATAATCTTACGCCGGGAGAGCTCAAGCGAACGCTGCGCCTGATTCACCTGGGAGAACGGGAAGCCGAGGAAGCCAAGCACGATCTGATCGTCGCCAACTTGAGGCTGGTGGTTTCCATTGCGAAGAAATATACCAATCGCGGCCTCCAGTTTCTGGATCTGATCCAGGAAGGAAACATCGGTCTCATGAAAGCTGTGGATAAGTTCGAATATCGGCGGGGCTACAAGTTTTCCACCTATGCCACGTGGTGGATTCGTCAGGCCATCACCCGTGCCATTGCCGATCAGGCGCGTACGATCCGGATTCCCGTTCACATGATCGAAACGATCAATAAGCTGAACCGTATTCAACGGCAGTTACTGCAGAAGATCGGCCGCGAGCCCAGCCCGGAAGAAATTGCCAAGGCGATGGATTTGCCAGTTCATAAGGTCCGAAAGATATTGAAAGTTTCCGAACAACCGATTTCTCTCGAGACACCTGTAGGCGACGAGGACGATTCCCACCTTCGGGACTTCATTGAAGATTCCTCCATTGCCTCTCCCCTTGAAGAGGTAATCAATCGGGATTTGAGCCATCAGATCGACAGTGTTCTTCGGACGCTGACCCCAAGAGAGGAACAGGTCCTTCGCCTCCGGTTCGGAGTGGGAGACGGGCATGAGCATACCCTGGAGGAAGTCGGTCGGACATTCCAGGTTACACGGGAACGAATTCGCCAGATCGAATCGAAAGCCCTCCGAAAATTACGCCATCCATCCAGAGCAAAAAAACTCAAACAGTTTACGGCGCCGGAATAATCTTGATATGGAGCAAAAATAAACGGGGCGACAGCCATGTCGCCCCGTTGTCAACCTTTCAGGATCGATCTATACTTATGGAGTGACCTGGAGAGGTATTTTCACGATGGTTTCGCCAAGCCCGTCGCGAAGAGCCACCTCCAGGTCCTGCCGTATCCCGACCTGAGATGGATCGGGATCGAAGTAGACCTCGAATGTGGCTGCGTTTGCAATGTACATCTGCTGAGGGGGATTGATTAGAGAAATAGACACCGCATCCCCTTCCGCATCATGAACAAGAATTTTAAAGAGGAATCCAAAGGGAAATCCTGCGCTGAAGGAGACAGTCTGATCAAGAATTCCGTCGTGATTCGAATCCAGAATGTCCGGCTGACCGTCACCCGATGTGTCGATTCCGATCATATCAGGGAGAATGTTGTTCTGCAGGAGTGTCGCCCGCTGAAAGGTCCCATCATTTGTGACATTGTCCACAGTCGAACCATAGATGTACGCCCTGCCCTGTAAAACCTCGGCCTTCAACAGGCCCGGGCCCGGGTTGATCACGCCAAAGAATGAAGCAAGGCCGCTGGAAACCTGTTCATGGGTGGGCCCACTGTAGGATATTTCGCGTTCACTGATGATTTCTCCCGTATCCTTCAGTAAGACCCAGTTCACGATCGTGTCTTCCAGTGTGTCGATCCCAAAATTGAAGCGATGGCTCAGGCTCGATGGACAGGCAAGAAATAACTCCGATCCCGCTTTTGAAAAATCATCCTCGGATACGAGGGGGGTCGCCTGGCCGAACGTTCCCGATTCACTCAGGACATAGGTTCGGGCCTCCAGACCGACTCTGGACAGGGTATCCGCATCCGTATCGATCAGTACCATTCCGACACCATCGGCAGAGAGGGTCTCGACAAGATCCCCGGTGGTCCATATTTGTCCGGGGTTCAGCGTGAGTGTTGTCTGACCGGAGGGGACCGTCATCCCGGATGCGATGAATTCCAGGGTAATCTCCGTGACGTCGTGGCCGACATTGTAAAGTGTGGCGGACGTTCTCCACTCGCTGCCGGCATGGCCGGTCGTATGGGCAACAACGGGAAGGACGGCTGTGGCAGCGGAGAGGGTCAGGGGAAGAAGAAAAATGATAATGAGACTTAAATACTTCATTGTACACCTCCATTGAGTTTGATTTTACGGGGATATTTTTGAGTTCCAGGCGGGGGGTCACGATTCACATCCCTCTTACGGCCCCCCTGTTCCGGGTGTTAGATGTTAGAATTCTTAATGTATTACTTTAAGTATTGTGCGCGAGAGTACAAATTGTGATAAGATAGATCCGTGCACCGCGCTGTCCTGGCTACCTTTATCTTTCTTGTGTTTTCAAGTTTTGCAGGATTTCACTCTCGAAGTACCGTTATCGTTCCTCACCTACAGAAGCCGGATCTCATGGGAGAGATGGAGCATTTAGTAGAAACGGTCCGCAGTGGAGATGTCCTGGGGGAGATGTTGTCCCGGCATGTTCCCGCTGAGGAAGTGAATGAGGCCGTGGAAGAACTCAGGGGCATCTTTTCCCCGCGATCGGTTCATCCGGGTTGGGTAGTTACCTACCTTCAAAACAGCCACGGATTTACCGGGGCCATTGATATCAGCGCAACGGACGGCTGGACCGTGCACCTCTCCCGATGGCATGAACCCTGGACATCGTGGGTTACCGCGGGTGTCTCTCGATTTCAACCCGCCTATGCATCCGGAGAGATCAACTCAAGTCTCCTCCAGGCGTTTGAGAAAGAGGGGCTTACGGTCCGTCTGGTTGTGGAGTTTGTTTCGATTTTTCAATGGGATGTGGATTTTTTCAGGGACATCCGCAACGGAGACACCTTCGAAGTTCTCTATCTCAAGGATGATGACGGGCAGCCCGGGACAATCCTTTTCGCCCGTCTTGTCAACGATGGAAAGATCCACGCGGCTGTCCGATACGACGGAGGATATTACGATCTGAACGGAAGTCCGATGAAAAAGGCGTTTCTCAAAGCCCCCCTTGACGCGGCCAGGATTTCTTCGCGTTTTTCCTCTTCGAGAGTGCACCCTGTATTGAAGCGGCGTATGCCTCACTACGGTGTTGATTATGCTGCTCCGGTCGGCACTCCCGTTCTGGCCACCGGATCAGGAAAGGTCGTCTTTCGCGGATATCGCAAGGGATGGGGAAATACCGTCACGCTGCAGCATCCCAATCGGATTCAGACTTCTTACCTGCATCTGCATAAGTTTGCTTCCGGAATCCATGTGGGTTCACGCATTGAAGCAGGTCAGACAATCGGATATGTTGGCTCGACAGGTCTGGCTACAGGCCCCCATGTGGACTATCGAATTACGGTTAATGGAACGTATGTGAACCCTCTGGCATTTCAGGCTCCTCCCCTTCCCCCTCTTCCCGAGGAGAGAAAAAAGGATTTTGTTCTCATGGCCCAGAGGATCCTTCATCGTTGGGGAATCTGAAACTATACGGTAAAGCACCCACGCGTGCTGACCTGGCAGGCGGCACCTTGGATATCTGGCCCCTGTCCATGCTTGTTCCCAACGCCTCTACTCTGAATGTTGCTCTATCCGCATGGGTTTCCATGTCGGTTGAACACTCAAAGAACTATATTCTGTCCGATGGCCAGCGCCGGTGGAAATGGAATTCTCTTCAGTCGATGGCTGAGGATGGATTCGGGATCTACGCGGAGGTCATCGCTTCAACCGGAATAAGGGATTCTGTGAAGATCTCTATCCTGGACCGACCTCCCCGGGGCAGCGGACTGGGGGGATCTTCGGCACTCATGGTTCTTTTATCCATTCTTCTTTACCATCTTCAGGATCATGAATGGACGACACAGGCGCTTGTTTCGCTTCTTCGCGATCTGGAGGTTCGTGTTCTGGGATATCCCACAGGGAATCAGGACTATTTTCCCCCGATCGTGGGAGGAGGACTGGTAATTCACCACCGGCCGGGTGGCCCGGAGATCGAACCCCTTCCGTGGATTGATGGAATCGAAGAAATGATCTCGGTTTATGCAACGCCTGTCGAACACCATTCCGGTTCCGTGAACTGGAAGGTTGTACGAAACGCACTGGACCACAAATATGGCACGCTTGAAAAGCTCACCGCCCTCTCTGAAATTACAGCACGGATGCGATCGGCCTGGGTTGCGGCGGATGAGCGAGAACTGGGACGCCTCGTTACAGAGGAATGGACTATCCGCAAAACGCTCCACCCTGCCATGGATCATCCCTCCATACAGGAAGCATTACAAAAAGGTATGGAGGCGGGCGCATTGGGAGGGAAGGCTTCGGGTGCAGGAGGAGGCGGTACGGTACTCTTCGTTCACTCTCCCGGAATGAGGGAGACTCTGGCCGAAGCACTTTGCTCTCTGGGGGGGGGAATTCTGCCCTGCAGCCCGACTCGGCAAGGTTTTCAGCTGTGGACATAGGAGAGATGTTTTCCATGGAAGAAGGCACGGCCCTTCTTCATGCACAACGGGTCGTCCTGGCTGCCTCTCCAGGTTCAGACAGGTCGCGTTTCCTGGGTGCCCTTCTGGATAAGGTGTTCAGGGATGGGATCTCGGCTCTGATTCTGGACAGAACCGGAGACCTCCTGCGCCCCTTTCTCGCCATGGGGAGTCACCATGCGGAGGATAAGCCTGAAAACCGTATCCTTGTGACCCCTGGTAGATGTGAGGCAAGACAGATCGACATCCTGAGCTTTCTTACGCTCGTTTCTCCTTCCATCTGTAGACGCCATCCCTCCCTGATGGAAGCCGCCCTTGGGATATGGTTTGAGGCTCTTTCTGAATGGTTGGGAAGGGATGATGACTTCCCCATGGAGGACTTTCTCCCTCTCCTTGCGGAATCGATCGTAAAAAGGACAGCCGAAACCAGCGGACTGAATTACGACCGTTTTATCGAGTCTGTTTTTGAATTTCAACATGCGGATGAAAGGATTATGCTTTGTAAAGAATCATTGAATCGGTCCCTGTCGAAGGCTGACTGGACTCTGTGGAGCCGCGGGCTCTCCCTTGAAGAAAATATCTTTTACGGAAATCTTTCCCACCCCCGTCAATGCCTGGTTGATCTCTCCAGCCTGGATCGATTGGGGGGGGGCCTGGTCTCGGGATCCATCATTGGCGCTTCCATGGTGTGGAATCTGGTCCCCGATGCAGAATTGCCGGAAAGGAGAATTCTTATTCTGAACGGGCTTATGGATCCCGGACAGGAAGTCGCAACAACCCGCTCTTTGAACGGGCTGGGAAAAGCCGGCTCCGGTCCCCACCGAACCGGCTGCACGGTCATCGGTTTTCCATCCCTCGAAGGGATCCCTGCAACCTGGTGGAAACAGGACCCTCTCTTTATCATGGATTCCGTTTCGTTGAAAGCAACCGGACAAACCGGGAACGCAGACGTGGAAAAGCACCTGAGCCAGAAAGGTCTCTCAGAACAAAGGGGCAGGGATGAATCCCTGACCTTCTGGGTCTGGAAACCCGAGTCTGGCGGAAACCCCTTACCCGTGAAGATCACATGGAGTCCGGATCCGTCCAGCCCGGGTTCCAGAGAATCTTCTGCCAACGTTCGTAAGAGCAGCCGAACCACGGATGAATTGATGGCGGAAGTAAAATCCCGGAAAGGTCCACCACCTGAGCTGGAAACAAACCTCCCCATCCGCTACACGGGACAGCAGACCGATGATCCGCTCACCCTCTTTCTTGCCGTCCATCTTAAGATATCCTTTCGAACATCGGCGAATTCCATCATAGTGAAACGCCATCTGTTTCTCACTCCTCTTGAAGGAGAAATGAACTGGATTCGAGTGGAACCGCTCGAAGTCCATTCCGATCCGATTGCTGAATTTCAATATCGATCCGTTCTATATGAACCTGATGCAGAGTTTGTTTCCAGGGCCCTTGAAAACCTGATGAACCTTGTCAGTGATACGATTTCGGTTTCTCTCCCCTTTAGTGATCCCTTCCAGGAGGAGGGCAGACCGGGGGAGACGGGGGAGGAGTTTCGAAACCGAGTTGAGGATATAGCGGAAAGGGAGATACTTTCCGAAAAAAAGCGGATTGAAAAAAAGTTTGAGATGGAAATGGAACGTCTACAGGAGAGGCTGGATCGCTCCCGAATCTCAAGCGAAGAAATCGGTGCGGTCCGGCGGTTCCAGGATTCACTGGAACGTCTTTCTTCCCTGAAGCTTCGTCTGAACCGCCTGGTATCCGTTCCCTGGTTTTATTCGGAAGAATCGATGAGGGAGGAAACCAAACGGATGCGGGCTTCACCATCCGGTAAACCTTCCGTAATAAGTGAAGAAGACATAGATTCCATGGCCACGGATATGGAAGAACAGATCTTCATCCTTGAACAGAGTTTCTGGAACGCAAAAACCGATATACGCGTAAAGACCTATCGTGCAAGCCAGGAAGACATGATCGTAGACGACCTCTACCTTGCATGGCTTTCTATAGATAAGGTACAATCGCTCAGGGGGAACCATGAAATGGATTAAGGACATTAACCGAAGAGCCAGCATTAAAATCAAGTTTTTTGCGGGAATTTTTGCCCTGTTGCTCATCTTTGCCTTTCTGCTCCTCACCTCCGTGATGTTTATATCCTCAAACATTATCAAGGGGCAGGTTACGAGCCAGGGTCTTTCTCTCCGGGAAACCATTGCCTCAACTTCCAGTTATTACGTGATCTTTGCCCTGAAGGAAAACCTCCAGGATATCGTCGATACGGTATTGATGGATGAAGCGGTTGTATATGCGGATTTTGTAGACTCCAACGGCGACACCATGGCCGCCGGTGATCCGGATAATCTCCCCCGAAAATTTGAAACCATTTCTGATGGTCTGTACGAGGGAGAAATGGATCGAACCAAGGATGGGGAGGAAGTTATGGTCTTCACCTATCCGATTCTTGAAGGTCGGGTTGCAAAGGAAATGGGTCGCTTGAAGATTCGTTCGAAAAGTGATCTTCGTTGTATCTCATGCCATGCCGAAGAAGGGATGGAAAAACTTTCCCTGGAGGATCTGAACCGGGACCGAAAGGATATTCAGTCCATGCACGAACGGAAGCAGATCGATATTGAAAGTGCGACCTTTGAAATCCCCGGATACCTGCGGCTGGCACTCTCAACGAAGCGTCTGCAGAAAGCCAAAACAACGCTTCTTCTTTCCGGTGTGGGAATCACTCTTATTGCTCTGCTCCTTTCCTTTTTTCTGATTCAGCTCGCTTCCTCCGTTACGATTAAGCCAATTGTCAACCTGCAGGCCATTGCCGGACGTATCGCCCAGGGGGATCTTACCCAGCGCGTGACGTTGAACCGCGAAGATGAACTGGGAGCCCTGGCCAAGGCCTTTAACCAGATGACAGAAAATCTGGAGGTCATGGTTTCGAGAATCAAGCAGGGACATGGACAACTCACGGAAGCAATTGAAGTTATTAATACGACGTCGGAGAAGGTGTCCACACAGTCCTCCACCCAGGCTCAGGTCGTCGAATCTGCTTACGATTCAGTGGATAAGCTGAATTCAGGAATTCAGGACATCAATCAGAATGTGGAAAACCTGTCCACATCATCCGAGGAAACCTCATCCTCCGTGCTCGAGATGGTTGCCTCCATGGAGGAAGTATCCAAGCATACGGACAGCCTCTTCGCCTCGGTGGAGGAAACCGCCAATGTCTCGACCGAAATGGTGGCGTCCATTAATGAAATTGATCACAACATGGAAAATCTGGCAAACTTTGTGACCGAAACATCCGCGTCCATGATGCAGATGGACGCTACGATTTCCGAGGTTGAAAAGAATGCCGACGAAGCGTATGAACTTTCCGTGAACGTTTCCACGCAGGCAGAAGACGGCATGAGGGCGGTGCAGGAAACGATTCGTTCCATGCATACGATTCGAGATGCCGTGGGGAATACGGAAAATGTTGTTCTCCTTCTTGGGAAGCGAAGTGAAGAGATTGGCAAGATCCTCACGGTTATTGACGAAATTGCAGAACAGACTAACCTTCTTGCCTTAAATGCTGCGATTCTTGCAGCCCAGGCAGGGGAGCATGGAAAGGGATTCTCCGTTGTCGCATCGGAAATTCGTGATCTTTCAGAACGGACCGCCTCATCCACGAAGGAAATCGCGGAACTGATCAAAAACGTTCAGGCCGAGGTGACAAACGCGGTCGAATCCACGAAAAAGGGTAAGGAACAGGTGGAGGAAGGTGTAAAGCTGTCCAATACATCCGGCGAAGTGCTGGAAAAGATTCTGGATGCAAGTATGCGGTCGGCCAACATGGTGAAAGAAATTGCTAATGCCACCAAGGAGCAGGCCAACAGTTCCCAGGCAGTTACGAAGGCCGTTGAACGTGTGAGAGAGATGGTGAAACAGATCACCAAGGCGACTTCGGAACAGAGTGCGGGATCCAAGCATATTATGGACGCAGTGGAAAACATGCGCGAAATGACGAGCTACGTCAAGCAGGCTACGGAAGAACAGAAACGTGGAAGCCTCATGATCTCTGAAGCGACAGAAAAGATGATGGAGATGATCCATGGAATCCTGGAAGTCACATCCCATCAGGCAGAGGACTCCGAGAGCATCACCAAGGTGATGGAACAGGTCAAGGTTATGAATGTGGAGAGCCAGTCCGCCGTTCACCAATTGCAGGAGATCATGAAGCAGCTTTCACTTCAGACGGAAGCTCTCCAAGAGATTATCCAGCGGTTCAAGATCCGTGCCTGAGTCTGAAACTCGTCAGCTCATCATCTTTCGCGTGGGCCCGGAGAGTTTTGTTCTTGACATCCAGCCCATGGTACAGATCATTTCTTATCGTTCTCCTACCCCGGTACCCCGGGCCCCGTCCTTCATCGAAGGAATCATCGTATTACGCAACCAGGTTGTACCCGTGCTGAATCTTCAATCCCGTCTCTTTCCCGATGAAACTGTGCGGGATCCAAGACCCAAGATTCTTATTGTCAGAATTCAGGGTCAGGTAGTCGGATTTAAAGTGGAAAGTGTCCACAGGATCATCATGGTTGAGGAGAAAGACATTCTGCCGCCGCCCCCCAAATTGGCCGGTCTGGACGTATCTTTTCTTAAAGGGGTCGTGCATGTCAATGATGATGTCTTTCTCTATCTCGATATCAACCGTATGCTCAGTCCGGAAGAGATGGATCTGCTGAAAAAGAGCAGGGCTCTTACACCGAAAGGAGGGGCTCATGTCTCTGCATCGTAACCTGGGGTTCACGCTCCTGGCCCTTCTTGGAGGACTATTGGCCTGTTCCCGTGCGGAGGTGCAAAATCCACGAGAACCATGTTCGCGTCAGGGCGTAAGCCATATTCTGGTTTCTTATGGTAAGGGAGCCAAGGTTGAGGAAGCTCGATCCAGAACCAGGGAAGAAGCGGAAATTCTGGCAGAATCCATTTTGAACGAGATTCGAAAAGGAACGCTTCCCTTTGAAGAGGGTGTGGCCAGCCGTTCTGATGATGTGGAATCCAGGAAACATCAAGGATATATTGGACTGATCCGGAAGGGGTATGGAATAAAAGATCTCGAAGATTCGATCCTGCCCCTGAAGCCCGGAGATCTTTCCAATGTAATTTCACTCCCTGACGGCTTCCATATTTTCAGGATCGAGCCCATTGAGTATCGTGGTTACATCCATGTTCTTCTCTCTCATGTTGACGCAAAAAACCTGCCTCTCGGTGTATCAAGAACCCAGAAAGAAGCCCTTACTCTTGCTGAAGAAATCCGGCAGAGAGCGGTGAATGGAGAATCCATGGATGAACTGGCCCGAGAGTTTTCCAATGGGATGGAGGCCAAACGGGGCGGTTACCTTCCCGTTTATCTCCGGAACCAGCTCATTTCTCCTCTGGATCAGATCTGGGATCTTGAAGTGGGTAATGTCAGTCCGGTCCTTGAAAGTCCATACGGATTCCATCTCTTTCAGCGGGTTGAACCTTTACCGGAGTGCATCGGACTCCGCCATGTGATGGTGGCTTACGCGGGAGCTCTCATGAGCCCGATTTCTGTCACCCGGGACAGGGCAGAGGCAAGAGACCTTGCAGATCGTCTCTATAAGGAACTGACGGAGGGGGGGGCTGACTTTTCTCAGATTGCAAAGGATTACAGCGATGACAGGACTTCCAGGAGGAGTGGGGGTGATCTGGGTACGATAAGCTGGGATGAAGTTCCCATGGAGGTTGAGGATGTGGGTTTTCGTATGGAGGCGGGTACGTTGTCGGAAGTCGTGGAAAGTCCAGGCGGATTCCACATCCTTCTTCGAACACATTAGAGACAGGGAGGAATTATGGAATACGATAAAGAGCCCGATTTTATCGTTTGCAGTGAGTGTGAAACACCCTCGTACAATTTTGAATTCAAGGATGGAAGGATTCTGGTAGCCTTCTGCTCGGAATGCGGGAACGACGAAGCAGATCAGTTCTATATTCCAGCAGATTAGGATTCGTTGACAGGCTGAAGCCTGTGTGCTAAATTTCACAACCTGAATACCCATATACCAGGAGGACCTAATGACAATCGTGCCGACTTTTTCAAACGAACCTTTCCTCGATTTTTCTATAGAGACAAATCGAGCTCGCCAGCAGGAAGCTATTGATCAGGTGCTGGCTTCTGCAGGAACCACCTATCCCCTTGTAATTGGAGGGGAGCGTGTCATGGCGGGGGCAACCTTTGATCGAGTCAACCCATCAAGGAAGGACCAGGTCCTCGGAAAATTTCAGAAAGCCGACGGAGCCCTGGCTCAGAAGGCCATGGATGCCGCTCTGAAGGCCTATGACTCATGGAAATGGTTTTCCGCAAAAGAGCGAGGGCTCTTTCTGATTCGGGTTGCGGCCATCATGCGAAAGAAACGTTTTCTCCTGAATGCCTGGATGATCGTGGAAGAAGGGAAAAACTGGCTGGAAGCCGATGGCGATACGGCAGAAGCCATTGACTTTTGTGAGTTTTACGGCAGGGAAATGATTCGTCTGGCGGAACATCAGGAATTGACCACCCGTAGCGGTGAGGCTGTGGAATTGAAGTACATTCCTCTGGGTGTGGGTGCTGTGATTCCTCCCTGGAACTTTCCCAACGCGATTCTTACCGGTATGACAACAGCCGCGATTGTAACGGGGAATACGGTAGTGTTAAAGCCCGCATCTTACAGTCCTGGAATCGCCTATCAGGTCTTTTTGATCCTCGAAGAAGCCGGGATGCCTCCCGGAGTCGTGAATTTCCTCACCGGTCCGGGATCCATCGCGGGGGATGTTCTGGTCAAGCATCCAAAGACACGCTTTATTGCCTTCACAGGTTCGATGGACGTGGGGCTCATGATCTGTGAAAATGCAGCCCGCCTTTCTGAAGGTCAGATCTGGATCAAGCGAACCATTCTCGAGATGGGCGGGAAAGATTTTATTATCGTGGATGACGAGGCGGATCTTGATTCAGCCGTACCTCAGGTGTTGAGTGCGGCTTTCGGGTTTCAGGGACAGAAATGCTCAGCCTGCTCACGATTGATCCTCCATGAAAAAATCTATGATCGATTCATGGAGCGTTTCCTTCCCATGGTCCAGAACATCAAAGTGGGAGATCCTGTGAATCGTGATAACTATATGGGACCCGTAATTGCGGAAAGCGCATTCAAAAGCATCATGCGATATATCGAGATTGGCAAAGAGCAGGGGAAACTTCTTACGGGAGGGAACCCTGGCTCTGATTCAGGATACTTTATTCAACCCACAGTGATTGCGTCGAGTCCGGGGGATACGATTGTCCGGGAGGAAATTTTCGGACCCGTAGTTGCCGTTCTTAAAGCGAATAGCTTTGACCATGCAATCGAGCTCGCCAACGATTCCATCTACGGACTCACAGGTGCAGCCTTTACCCGCTCCCGCGCAAAGATTCATCAGGCGAAGAGACAGCTTCATGCCGGCAATCTGTATATCAATCGAAAATGTACAGGTGCTCTTGTCGGAGTTCACCCCTTTGGCGGATTCAATATGTCGGGAACCGACTCCAAAGCAGGAGGACGGGACTACCTCCTTCTCTTTACACAGGCCAAGAGCATTTCCGAGACCTTTTCATGAAGCTGACGTCCCTCCTCGAACAACTGGATCGTTATCTGGCTGTATCGACCTGGCCGGATCCCGGTGTTAACGGTCTGCAGGTCGAGGGAGGGAAGGATGTCAACCATGTGGCCACCGGGGTTTCAGCCTCGGTGGCCTTCATTGATCAGGCAATCCGGATGGGTGCGGACACCCTGATGGTTCACCACGGTCTGCTATGGGAAAAGTCTGATCCGGTAATCCGGGGACCGCTACGGCAACGTCTGCAGCTTCTTCTCCAGCATGATCTCTCCCTTCTTGCCTATCATCTCCCGCTTGATGGACACCCTGTCCTGGGGAATAACGCCCAGATTGCGAAAAAACTCGGATTTACTGACGTTGAACCGGCATTTCCCTATCACGGCTCTCCGCCCATTGGCCTGATCTGTCAGACTGAGGATCTTCCAATTCATGAGCTGATCCGTCGTCTGGAAGATCTCTTCGGATCTCCTCAGATCCATCTGGCCGAAGGTCCGGAATTGGTGAATCGTGTCGGGATTGTTTCAGGAGGGGCTCAGAGTGAATTTCCCGAAGCCCTGGTAAACGGATGTGATGCATTTATCACGGGAGAAATCAGCGAATATGTCGTCGATCTTGCACGGGAATCGAAAACTCATTTTTTCTCCTGCGGGCACTATCGAACAGAAACCCTGGGGATCCAGGCTCTTGGAGATTATGTTGCGGAAAAATTCGGTCTTACGGTTTCCTTTATCTCGCTGCCTCACCCCTACTGAACGTCAGGGACACGGTAATTCATAAAACCGCACGGAACCAACGGATCGTGAAAAGTAAAACCCCATTGATTGAACGAGACGTATCATGGGGTGATTATCTCCTCGGACTTCCAGGGAGACCGAAGAAAGCTGCCGTTCACATGCCAGGGAAAAGGCACGAGCCAGGAGCCTCTGTCCGGCCCCCTGCCTCTTGTGTTGATCATCCACCGCAAGAGCCTGAACAAAGAGGCTCTTTCCTCGAACTTCGAGCCAGATAAATCCCATGCATGCTTTCCCATCCCAGGCAAGGAGCAGTTCTGAAGCGTCAAGGAGCATGGTTTCCAGACGATCCATGGCCGGTTCTCGTATCGGAAGAAACCCGGCCATGGATTCCAGATTATCGACAACCAGGGAGAGGACCTGCGGAAGATATTCAGGTGAAAACGGCGTGAGTTTCATGGGTTATGGATTGATTCCCCCTCTTTCGATGCATTCATGAAAAAGTATTTCATAGTTGCGTTCCTGATTTCAAGTGTGTTTCTGGTTGTCAATCTAAGGACCAGGACCTTTTTTGAACCGGATGAATGCCGTTACGTTGAGGTTACCCGTGAAATGGGACAATCGGGGAATCTGATTGTTCCCACGTACAACCGTGAACCCTATTCACAGAAACCGCCTCTCTTTTTCTGGCTTCTTCTCCTCTCCTGGAATAGTCTGGGAGAGGCAGGTGCGGTTTCCACCCTGCTCCCCGGCATGGTTTTTTCGATGCTTGCCCTCCTCCTCACCTGGAAGCTCGCTGCACGATTTGGTCAGGAAGAAGAGTCACCGGCGATCCTGCTGGTTCTCGCATCCTCTCTTCTCTTCTTCATTATGAGCCGTACCATACGGATGGACATCATTCTTCTGTTCTGGGTCCTGCTGGGGATATATGCGGTAATCTCCCGTGAGAGGACCTGGACGGGCATTTCCTGGAAGGTTATCTTCGGTCTTGCTCTGGCCGGCGGCCTTATGACCAAGGGACCGGTCATATTGATCTGGATCTATGGAGTACCCGCCGTAACGTTTCTTTTCGAGCGGGATAAAAAGTCTCTTAAGGAATTATTTAATCCGATCAGCCTTCTTCTTGGAACGGGCCTGTTTGCCTGCTGGCTCGTTCCGGCATTGCTTACCGGCGGTGATGCATACCGGAACGAACTTCTCTTTGCGCAGAATGTTTCCCGGGTTGTTTCCAGTGAAGATCACAAGGAACCACTTACCTATTACCTCGTGACCCTGCCGGCCGCCGCACTACCCTTTACGTTTCTTGCGCTTCTGGGAATGATCCATCTCTGGCGTGAGAGGAAAAAGTACCTATTTCTCTATGTCTGGGTTTTCTTTCCCCTTCTTTTATTCAGTCTGTTCAGCGGAAAGCTGATTATTTACCTTCTTCCTGTTCTGCCTGCACTCGCGATTTTCACCCTGGAATCGACCCGTTCGCGGGCCTACTCCCTGGTTCTTGGTGTTACCGGATTCTTCTTTGCTTCTATGGGGTTTGCTGCGCATTCCGCTGCGCACCGTTTTTCCATCGGGCATAACCCTTTTCTGTGGATCCTGCCTCTGGCCGGAGCGATTCTAGCCTGTCTGACGGGGGTGCGGTTCCGACGAGCCGGGATCGTTATCCTCTCCCTCGTGACCCTGTCATGGTTGGCCTTCCCGCTCTATTCTTCTGCAGTATCCCACTTCGGTCAGGATACGACCTATAGCATCGCCGAAGATCTTGTCCGCCTCTATCCCAACGAATCATCCTATGCATGCTTTCGGGAGTTGCGGCCCTCTTACCTCTGGGTCACGAATAAACCGTTCAGGGTGCTAATGGATTTTCACGAATTGGAAGAGTTCGGCAGGGATAATCCGGGGCGCCCCTTTCTTATAAACAAGCAGAGGGTGGACATGTTGCCGAAAAAGTTGATGAAATCCTTTTCCATAGTGGCTGAGCAGAAGGTTCGGAGGGATACCTACTGGGTTATGGTTGCATCGCCTGAATCGCCTTGAGGGTGCGATCCGCTATATCCTGCACCATGGCATCAATCCCCGGAGTCTGGAGAAGGTGTTCCAGTCCCTTTTCCTTCCACCCGTTGACCATGGCGATCACGCTGCGATCCTGTGCGGTTTGAGGGTCCGTAAGCGTGTTCCGGTCCATTGCTTCCTGAGCCTCGGAAAAGCGGCCCCGTTCCATGAGACAACGTGCAAGAATCCTCTGGCCCATCTCCTTCGCGGATGGTTCAAGAACCCGGATGCACTGTTCCGTCTTTCCTGCTTCCAGAAAAGCCAGACCCAGCAATTCCTTTGACCAGGAATCCGACGGATGATTCATGACATATCCCTCAAGGATGGAGATCGCACGTGCCGGTTCTCCACTTTCTCGAAGGGCAAGGGCGTACCAGGGGATAATTTCAGCACTGCCCTCCGATCCTGATGCGAATTGGTAGGCTGCCGACAGGCGTTCTTTTGCTGCATCCACGTCTCCCCTGAGGAGAAGGAAAATCCCAAATTCCTTCAGGTACGATGGATTTGTAGGTTCAAGAAGGATGACCTGACTGTAATAGGAAGAGGCAAGATCGAGATTGTTTCTGGACCAGTACAGCCTGGCCAGTGCCAGCCGGGGTTCAACCCAGAATCGGTCCTGTTTGACAAGTTCGGTGAAGGCGGCCTCCGCTTCTTCAAAGAGGTTCATTCGGGTCAGGATGGTTCCATAGAGAAAGCCGAAATCACGGTGATCCTGACGAAATTGCGGATGAGAAGCGAGATATGCCATGAGTTTATCGTACTTCTTCAACTGAGCGAGAAGCGAAAGTCGGAAGGTGACAAGCCCGGGGGAATCATCGGTCTCTGGAAGAAGCTCCAGGGCCTTGATGGCGTCCCCGCCTCGATAGGCTTCCGCAGCCCTGAAAAGCCTGTACTGAGGGTCCTCTGCCCGGTTTCGCGCAAGAATACTCTCTGCGCTCTTCGCCTTTTGGTAGATACTTTCTGCTTCTGCGAATTTTTCCATCTGAACGTAGGTGTCCCCTAAGAGTCGATAGACCTCCTGAAAACCATACCCGGCATCGATCAGGGATTGAAGATCATTCCGGCAGGCGTTGACCTGACCGTCGTGAAGCTTGGTCTCCGCCATAAGGAGGTTGGATTCCAGTTCGACCGGAGGACGGGACTTAAGTTCATGATAAAGGGCAAAAAAGCCTTCTGTCGTGGCCCATGCACCCGGCTCACGGGATGGATCGACCATAATACACAATCGAATAAGACTTCGTGAAGCCTCCATGTCATTCTGGAGAAAACGCACATACGCAGCTCGAAGATACGCCTCACTCTGAAGGATGGGGTCGGATTCCAGGTGGGCCGAAGAAAGAAAAACTTCAAATGCCCGATCCAGCTGTCCGGACTGAAGATAGGTTTCACCTTTCTCCCAGGGAACTGAAGCCTGGAGTGCTGCGGCCAGGAAAAGGAAAGACAGAATTAGGTGTCTCATCCCCTCTATTCTACAGGATAGAGCGTCACGGGCCAATCCAGAATTTTTCCCTCCAGGATGTCGACATCTCGAATCTGGGTTTTATACCCATCTCTCCGTACTTCGAGGCGATGAGTTCCCGCCTGCAGCTTGATTCCATTCTGCGGTGTCGGACCGATTTCTTCGCCATCGACGTAGAGGATGCCCCATGGAGATCCAATGGGTGTTCGAACCGTAAGACGACCATAGCTCAGAACCGGGAAGCTGTGGTGGGCAAGCTTCACCTTTCCTCCTTCAAGGGTGACGGTTTCCCGGTAGGATCCTTCCTCGCTCACCCACTCCAGAGCATACGTTCCGGCCGGCAGGGATAGTTCCATTCGAGGTGGAAAGGAACCTCGCTTTTTCCCGTTAATCATAATGGTGCTTTCCCTGTTCGAGGTCACGACAAGGGTGCCGGCTTCCGGGACGGGCTTTGTGGGTGGAGGAGGGGTGGGGTCTTTTTGTGTTTGGGGAGGGGGCGTTTCTTCGGGTAGGGGAGCTCTTTCCGGAACCCCGGCAAGGGTATCTTCCTTTGTCTCCATAGATAGGGGGTTGAGTACGGATATCTCTGGCCGGGATGGTTCGGAATTCCGGTGGCTTCCAAATGTGATGGCGTAGGTGACCACGAGCAAGGCAATAATGAGAACTCCCGCGATGGCAGCTCCGATTTTTGCCCAGGGACGACCCCTCTGGATGCCCCTGGCCGGGGTTTCCAGCGTGGGCCGAAGATCCTCAAAGGAGGCTGAAATGGGACGAGTCGGACGATGGGAAGTTGTTTCGATAACGAGATCATCAATATTCAGGGAGGTGAATTGCAGGAGAACCTTCTCGATTTCTCTGACGATCTCAAACATGGAGAGGTATCGCTCCTGAGCCCGCTTCTTCAGACAGCGGAGGATAATCGTTTCAAGGTCTTTGGGGAGGTCAGGAAGGACTCTTGTTGGCAGAACTGGATCGGTATGGATGATCTGATAAATAACCTGAGAAATGTTGTCACCGGTAAAAGGCTTGATTCCGGTGAACAGTTCGTACATCATGACGCCAAAGGAAAAGATATCCGTTCGCGGATCCACAGACGATCCCTGAATCTGTTCGGGTGCCAGATAGGCGGCCGTACCAAGAGTTATTCCGGTCTGCGTTAACTTACTGGCCATTCGTGACGATTTTGCAATCCCAAAATCCATGATCTTGGTTTCACCTGCATCGGTAATGCGAATATTGGAAGGTTTGACATCACGATGGATTACACCGCACTCATGAGCGTGGCCGAGGCCTTTGGCAACCTCAAGGAGAATCTGGAGTTTTCTTCTCAGCGTAAGACGTTCGCCCCTCTTGATAAGTTTGTCCAGATCCTCGCCAGTCAGAAATTCCTGGACAAGATAGGGTGTATCGTTCTCGATGCCAAAATCATAAATAACGGTGATGTTTGGATGGTGAAGATTCCCCGCCAGTTCGGCCTCACGAAAAAATCTCCCCTTGACTTCTTCATCATCCACTTCACAGGTCTTTACCGCTACGATCCGCTTGATATGCGGATCTCTCCCCTTAAAGACCACGCCAAACCCGCCGGTCCCGATCTTTTCCAGGATCTCGTATTTTCCAATTTTATCCGGCATTCGGATCAATGGTAATATAATTGCCCATGCAAGGCAACACGGATACAATCCTCTTTCTTCGTAATCTCAGGCGACAGGTGCCGGGCTATGCCTTCTCTGTCGGCCGCCCGGGAGAGGATCCGGAAGTGTTCGCGGGGGGGCACGCTGTAGAAATCCCAAGTCCAATCGACGCACATGCCGGTACGCTGTTTGATTGCGCTTCCCTGACGAAGCCGCTTATTACCGCTGCTCTTGCTCTCACTCTGGCAGGGGAAGGGATCATTTCCCTTTCAAAAAGGATCAGATTCGATAGGGATATGCTGCCCTTTCCCTTTTCCGCGCCGACAGTCCGTGAGCTTCTGGAACATCGGGGAGGTTTTCCGTCCTGGGTTCCCCTTTCCCTTCTCGGAAGCCCGGAAGAGGTTCTAAGAATGTTACCGGCTTTACAGGAGCGTCATCCAGGAAAAGAAGCCGTCTATTCCTGTCCCGGGTACATCCTTCTCGGCATCTGGATGGCCCGTATTACATGTTCCAGCCTTGAACAGCTGGCAAAGGTCCATCTGTTTCAACCGCTGCATCTGACGGAATCTGCCTTTTTTCCGTTGCCGGACTATGCGAAATCGACCCTGCCCATTGCCGCAACGGAATTGGGAAATCAAATCGAGCAATCCATGGCCGGCGGACAGCTGAACGAACGGCCTTCGCCCATCCATGGAGAAGTTCACGACGGAAATTGTCATTTTCTAGGAGGCGCATGCGGAAACGCCGGGCTCTTTGCGACGTGTCAGGCCGTTCACCGTCTTGCTTCTCATTTGCTGAGACTCCTGCCTCGCCCCATCCACGGGAATCGACCTTACGTTCTTGGATTGCGAACTCATTTAGACAGCCCCGTATTTCTCCCGGGTCAGATGGGCCATACGGGCTTTACGGGTACAATGGTCGTCATCGATCCACGAAAAGACACGATAGGTGTCCTTCTGACGAACAGGCTCCATAAAAAGGACCCTCCAGACCTGACTCCAGTGCGACGGATTTTCTCGACCACTTGCCATCAATTCAAAAGGACGGTACAGTAAGCGCATGGATGTGTGGGAACTTCCCTATACGTACGTCATCAGATTGGAGAGGGGAGAAGAAGTCATTACGTCTCTGAAGGATTTTGCCGATTCGTTTCACATCCGGGGAGGTTTGTTTCTGGGCCTTGGCGCTCTCTCCGAAGCCACCCTGGGTTTTTTCCAACCGCAGGCAGGGGATTACGAAAAAAAGACATTTCACGAAGATCTGGAAATCCTGCAGATGACGGGAAGCCTGACCCTGCTGCCGGACGAAAAGCCCTTAATTCATATTCATGCCACGCTGGGACGATCGGGAATGGAGTCCATTGGAGGCCATCTGTTTAGAGCCACCATATCCATTACGGGAGAATTTTACTGTATGAAGCCCGGTGGCGCGATCTTTCGAAAAAAGAAAAGCCCGGAGGGCTTTCTTCTTCTTTCCGGAGTCGAGGAGGCCCCGTGAATACGATCAATGATATTTTTTTCAAAGCCATGGAATACAACAAACCTGTCCATGTGCGGTACCCATGTCAGGGTGTCTATCAGTCATTTTCCTCGGAGGATGTCAGGAAACAGGTTATGGCGATTGCCCTGGCACTTCAGGATCTTGGGGCAAGGGAGGGAATGAAGATTGCCATATTTTGCGATAGCTCTTATCGCTGGGCATTTGCCGATTTCGCCATCATGACATCCAGGGCAGTCACAGTAACCATTTACCCGAATCTCCTCCCACCTCAGATCGCTGCCATTCTGGAACGTGCGGAATGCGAAATGATCTTTGTGGGAAATGAACAGCTTCTTGGAAATCTCCTTTCGTTACGGGACGATCTTCCCTCCGTGAAGCATATGATTCTCATGGAAGGATCTTCACCGGAAGCGATATCCTGGGACGATCTGCTATCCCGCGGAATGGCTCTTTTGCCGGAAGGGGTGGAGAGATTTGAGCACAGGGCAAAATCCGCACATCCGGATGATGTTGCCACGATTCTCTTTACGTCGGGGACGACGGGAGATCCCAAAGGTGTGGTTCTTACCCACGGAAACATATTGTCCAATGTTGTGGCTACGGCCGACCTCTTTGATTTCGGATCGAACGATACCGCGATCATCTTCCTCCCGCTTTCCCACATTTTGGAACGAATGGTAAATTTTGTCTATTGGGCCAAGGGAATGACGATGGGATACGCTGAATCCATCGAAACCCTGGGAAAGAACCTGATGGAAATCCATCCCACCATCTTCACAGCTGTGCCGAGAATGTACGAGAAGATGTACGACAGGGTCCAGGAGAAGGCACGATCCGGTTCCTCCCTGACGCGCCGGCTGTTACGTGTGGCCGAAGCCACTGCACGGGAAGCTGCTGACTATGTCATTCATCGCAAACCATTTCCTCTGGGACTTTCGCTGAAGATGAAAATTCTGGATCGTCTTGTCTATCGAAAAATTCGTGCCAATCTTGGTGGAAACCTCCGATTCTGCATTGCGGGAGGTGCGGCTCTCAACGTGCATATTGCCAGATTCTTTATTGGTGCGGGTGTCTATATTTTTGAAGGATACGGCCTCACCGAAACGTCTCCTGTGCTGGCAGTCAATACATTTAATAACTGGAAGCTGGGTACCGTGGGACATCCTCTCGAAGGTGTTGAAATCAGGATCGCCGAGGATGGAGAAATTCTTGCAAGGGGTCCCAACGTCTTTCAGGGCTATTACAGGGACGAAACAGCCACCAGGGAATCCTTCACCGAGGATGGTTTTTTTCGAACCGGGGATATTGGACTCGTCGATGAAGAAGGGTTTCTGAAGATTACCGACCGAAAGAAGGATTTAATTGTAACGGCGGGCGGAAAGAATATTGCTCCTCTGCCGATTGAGGAAAGGTTCAAAAGAAATCTCTACATCTCCCAGGCTGTCATGTCGGGGGATGGGCGCCCCTATCCCATCATTCTTCTTGTTCCCGACTTCGAGGCTTTGATGGACTGGGCAAATCATTCCGGTATTACCTGGGAGAAAAAAGCGGATCTTCTCGAACACCCCAAGGTTCGGCAGCTTTTCGATGGAATCGTAGAAAGCGTGAATCTGCTTCTGGCCCGATACGAACAGCCCAAACGGTATGCCCTTCTGCAGGAGGAATTCACGATTGAGAATGGGCTCCTGACGCCCACGCAAAAAGTGAAGCGACGAGTTGTAGCTAAACAGTTCCAGTCTGAAATCGACAAGGTATACGCTGCCGGCTCTTCTTGAAGCTCAGGGAGTTCTTTCCTCGAGAACTGCCGAGATTGTCATGGTTTCTCCGTCTCGCAGGATAAGAATCGAAACCTGATCCCCGGGATGGTAATTTTGAAGAGCAAAGGTGAAATCGTAAATGTTCCGGACAGGAAAGGTTCCAAATCGTAAGATTATGTCTCCCTTTTTCAACCCGGCCTTCTCTGCGGGCCCGCCCTGTTTCACTCCGCCCAGACGAAAGGCATCCTCCCCGGATGCAAAGTCAGGAATCGTTCCCAGGTATACCTTGAGCCTTCCCCTGGAAGCTCTTTTCTCCTCCAGAGCTTCAGGAACTACCTGAAAGACGGGAAGAGGCTCCAGAACAGAGATGGCAATGAGGGTATCCCTTATGGTGTTGAGAATCCGCTCCATACCCCTGTAATCGAGAAACTCTGCATCGTCTCTGGAAGAGTGATATCGCTCATGTGTGCCCGTAAAGAAAAAGAGAACAGGAATATCCTCACCGTAAAAAACTGCATGGTCGGATGCTCCAAAACCTCCGTAATACAATGTGGAATCCAATCCTGAAGCCCGGAGCACCGAGGGTACAAGCGTGATCCAGTCCGGCGAAGATCCGACGCCCTGAACAATCAATTTGCCGTCGAACAGGTTTCCAACCATGTCAATATTGATCATTGCAAGAACCGAGTCCCTGGGGATGGGAAGGTGGTTTATGAAATGTGATGCTCCAAGTGTCCCCTCCTCCTCGGCACCCGGAAAGAGGAATAGAAGGTTGACGGGCAATTCCGAAGGACAGGAGAATGTTTTGGCCAGTTCAAGAAGGAGACTGACTCCGGATGCGTTGTCATCCGCCCCGTTGTGAATCGCTCCGGACGATTCATCGGTTGAGTTCATTTCTCCGTGTCCCAGATGGTCATAATGCGCAGCAAGGATGATGGTTTTATCTCCGGTTCCGCGAAGAAAGCCAGCGATGTTTTCTGTTGTGCACTGTGTTGTTTTCAAATGCACCGAAAGTTTGGCTCTTAGACCAGGGAGATCCAGAGGGGAGGCGGATTCCCATGCGTCACGAAAGGCGGATGGAGCCTGGTTGATCAGTATGGGCAGCAGATCCTGACGCCGGACCAGTACGATGGGGATTCCTGCATCGGAGGGTGAGAAATCATGTCGGAGCATCTCAAGGTCATCGTCCTGCTGGGGGGGATTGGTGATGATAACGGCCGCAGCTCCGTGAGCAAGGGCGTTAAATGCTTTATAACGGAGTGATCGAAACGGTTCAAAGGGAGTGTCGATCCGGTCGCCATCCGGGGAATCCCGCAGGATGATCACAATCTTTTCGTTTGCGTCCAGGCCGGAATAGTCGTCGTGGTTAAGATCTTCCGCTGAGATACCATACCCGGCGAAGAGTAATGGACCCTCCACCTCCCCGGAGGAAGAAAAGGACACCGGACGGAATTGGGATTCCAATTCCAGGGTGAAATCGCCGCTTTGACCGGAAAAGGTGAGAGAATTTCCTTCTTCAAGCTCTACGCCTGAAATGAAGGAAAAGGGTTGAAGGTAGGATTCACCAAACCCGGGCTCAAGACCTGCATCTCGCAGATGATCCTCAATGTATTCTGCCGCAATACGAGATCCCTCCGTACCCGGAAACCGGCCTTCCAGACGATCGTCGGCAAGAAACGTCACATGGCTTTTCAGATGGTCTGTCTGTGGGTGGAGGATCGATAACAGGGAAAACGCAAGGTAGAGACTCAGCATGGGATCACCATTTCACAAAAAAGAGACTGTGGGGAATCAGATAAACAATGGTAGTAATTACAATACCTCCATAGACCCAATAGGGAAAGTACTTAAGACGACCCTTGCGTGATAAGAGCAGAACCAGGAGCCAGTACAGGACAACCACCTCTGATTTTGTGTCGGTAATGTCCGTCCCGATAGGCCATCCACCCCAACCCTCCTGAAAGGCCTGCCAGGTCACGACAATGCCAAGGGGAATCACGGAAATGGCAAAGAGAAGCCATCCCCAGAACATGGTCGACAGAGCCCGCTGAAATGCCTGTTTCATGCCGACATGGATGCGAAAGGTGTCAAGCAGGGTGTGGATTAGAAAGAAAAGTGCTGCCACGACAAGAGTGATGTGGAGGACAAGGATGTGTTTGTTGACATGTCCTTCAAATGTCACATAAAACGGCCAGTCTCCCTTTCCTGTAAGCAATGCGGCAAACCACGGCTTTGGTTGTGTTACCTTCACGGATTCCCCGTTGGACAATTCTATGGTGAAGTAAAAGAAATACCGTTGCAGAATGTGCAGTCTGGGCATAACATACAGGTAGGATGAGGTGGGTTCGCCCTTGATTACCAGAGGTTCCATGGTATTGCGAAGGTATTCCTGTTCGCCGCTCCTGCGAATATGAATGGACACCGAATCAATGGCTGGATTTTCCTCTCGGGTGAATGCTCTGAATTCAACGCGGTAGTCCCGGTCATTATATTGATCGTCATCATGGACATAGACATAATGAACAGGGGCCCCGGGTGTAAGAAGGGTAACCATGTCGGGTGTAATGGCATCTTCGATAAAAAAGAAGAGAGCGATCCCGCATGCAAGGAGGAGACAAAGAGTGAGAATGTGAAAGATCCTGGTGGAAATGTTGGGAGATGAGGTTGAAATCATGACTGCCAGCATACGGTGAACCAGCCAGATGCGTCAAGCGCAAAAAAAGAGACCCGGACGACTTCGTCCGGGTCCTGCAATGATTTTGGCTAAAGATCGGTCAGGCTTTTTCTTTGATGAAACCTTTGATCCACTCGGTAGTAACGGATTTCGGACGGGTGATCGCCGTCATGATGGCCCGGTTGTAAATAAGCTGGGCCAACATTCCCATGGAACGTGAAACCGCAAAGAGAACCGTATAGTAGCTGAATTCTCTCAGCCCAAAGTGATAGAGAAGGGCACCGGATCCGGCGTCAACATTGGGCCACGGATTCTTGGCCTTTCCATGTTCCTTCAAAACATCGGGGACGACTTTGAAGACCCGATCAACGGCCTGGAATACGGGATCGTTCGGTAAATACTTTCTCCCGAATTCGTTAAATCCAACGAATCTCGGATCGGGACAGCGAAGGACGGCATGGCCATAGCCGGGAACAACCTGACCCGAATTGAGAGTGTCCCATGTGTACTGACGAATCTGATCCTCTGTGGGCAGGCCACCGATCTTGTCCATCATGTCAAGGATCCACTTAAGGCATTCCTGATTGGCGAGACCGTGGAGGGGACCGGCGAGGCCGTTCAGCCCTGCGGCAACCGCATAGTAGGGATCGGAAAGTGCGGAACCAACAGTATGGCAGGTATTGGCGGAAACGTTTCCACCCTCGTGGTCAGAATGAAAGTTCAGATACAGCCGCATGAGTCTGGCAAAATGTCCATGAGGGTCGGGAATACCGAGCATGTTTGCATAATTGGCTCCCCAATCCAGGCCGGGTACCCAGGGGATACGGTCTCCCTTGCCGAAACGGAGGCGATAGATGTAGGCGGCGACGGAAGGCAGTTTGGCCAGGAGCTGAAGAGCATCCTCAAGGGCTGCGACCCAGTAGTCTTCCTTCTTCATGCCTTCGTCATACATTTTGCGGAAAACGCTATCAACTTCCATGGCACAGATCGCTGTGGAGAGCATCGCCATTGGGTGGCTTTCCGGGTGCATGCTCTCAAGGACGTCCCAGACATATTCCGGAACGTGAGACCTGCGGTCAAAATCCTTCTGGAGAGCACATTTGGCCTCGTCATCAGGTTTGTCGCCGGTCAGAAGCAGGTAAAAAATCTCTTCCGGCCAGAGATCCTTGATCTCCAGCAGGGGAATTCCCCGAATGTGAAGACCCTTGTCCGGTGAAACAAAGGACGTGTCGCAGATCATAGCTTTGACGCCACGCATTCCTCCATAAGCCTGAGCAATCGTGACATCGGAAATCACCATGTCGCCATGATCTTTTCCCATCGCCTTAAGCTCTTCCCTCAAGGGAGGAATAAGCTCGGCCAACTTGTTTTGTAATGTAGCCATTCGCATCTCCTTTCTTTTAATGAGCGTGCCCCTTCTATGTTACAACTTTCACAGAGTATCGCACAAGGGCCCCGTGCGTCAATTGGGAGGTGAATGTTTTTTCCTTCAAATCTCATGGTATAATCATCGTTCCATGGAACGTGAATTGCTATCTCTACTTTGTGCAGGCCTTTACGTAAAGGAAATAATCCCGTGGTGATGTCGATCAATCGGTTTTACAGTACATTGAAGACCATTAAGATTTTTATCCAGGACCACCCGGACGTTTCGGAAGAACTCGCTTCGTCCATAAAAAAAGTTGAACAGTCCTTTCGTGCGACCTATACCTCGGAGTCTTTCAAGGAAGCCCTTATGGCCAATGCGGATATTCCCAGTGATCTCGAGGAAGAGATTACGTCCGCCAGCATTCTTTACAACAACGAAAAGGCCAGATTGTAGTGCCCTCCTTCCTGTTGGAAAGAAGGATTGCTTGAGTCTTACATTTACCTTATAATGCCTGACTGTGCCGGAGTGGCGGAACTGGCAGACGCAGGGGACTCAAAATCCCCCGGGCCTTGAGCCTGTGTGGGTTCGAATCCCACCCCCGGCACACCCTCCCGTGGGATCCGGTGATATCGGCCAATAATTCTGGCCTCAATCGGCGAATCCCACCCCCGGCACCAGACTTCGCTTTCTTAGCTTCGTCCTGGCGGACCACCCTCCCGGATTGACTTCCACCCCACCGCCCCCTCGTCGGCCTCGACGGTTAAGATCGAAAGATTTCCTCGGCTCTCACCTCCGGTTTTGCCTGCTATCCCATCCCATCCGCTCCGGCAATACCTCCGAACTAGGTTCGCGGGTTTACTCGGTCCGGCTTTCCCCCATTCCTCCCCCTCGCCGACCTTATTAGTAAATATTGAAGGGATAAGCGGTCCGAATCCCTCCCCCGGCACCAGACTTCGCTCTCTAAGCTTCGTCCAGGCAGGCCAGACTTCGCTCTCTAAGCTTCGTCCCGGCAGGCCACCCTCCCGGATTGACTTCCACCGCGCCGCCCCTCGTCGGCCTCGACGGTTCATATCGAAAGATTTCCTCGGCTCTCACCTCCGGGTTTGCCTGCCATTCCATCCCATCTGCCCCGGCAATACCCTGCAGAAGGTGTGCAGCCAGAGCCGGATCAAATCACTCCAGAATCGACAGGTCAAAAATTGGGGGATATCACCCTGATGGCGACGGAAATGGGCTATATGCCCCGGTGGGTCAACCAGGGGTCGGTTTTTTTCCTGATATTTCGGTCCCTTTCATAATGGGTCTTCGAACAGGATTTTGGCACGGGTGTTGCAGTAGGTGAGGGTGAAAGTTAGCCATGTCCGGAATTCGGTAGTCTTATTGCTGTTTGGTTATTCCCTGTTGTTTGATATGAAATTCTTGTTCAGGTGCACAAAAGCCCCTGTTTCCTTTTCTTTGTAATGAGCCCCCGGCCTGAGGGGGCTATTTCTTTATGTAAGAAGGAGTCTCAATTACATTTTTCACAAAGAGGTTATGAATCCTAATGTCTGTATTACTGTATGCTCAATTTGACAAAAAACGTTGTTTGTGCGATACTTCACAGCCATGATATCCTTTATTAAGCGCTCTCTGAAGATCCTGATGATCGGCTCGGTCGTGATGGTGATTCTGCTTGTATTCAGTGTAGAATATACCTCCCGTCCGGCCTTCTGTAACACCTGCCACATCATGGAGCCCTATTACCGATCCTGGCAGACCTCTTCCCATTCCCACGTTCCGTGTTTAAAATGCCACTATCCGCCAGGCATCAAATATAAGATTCAAGCAAAGATAGCGGGCCTCTCCCAGCTTGTTCAATATGTGACGCATACCTATGGTACGAAACCGTGGGCGGAAATCGATGATGCGGCCTGTCTCAGGGAGGGTTGCCATACAACCCAGCTGCTCGAAGGTCCCATCAATTTTCGTGAAGGTATTTTCTTTAACCACAAGGCCCATCTCCAGGATTTACGGAGGGGCAAAAAGCTTCGGTGTACTTCGTGCCATTCTCAGATCGTACAGGGTCAGCATCTTACTGTCACGCCAACTGCATGCTTCCTCTGTCATTTCAAGAATCTTCACGAGAATGAAAAGATGAGTGAATGTCGGGAATGCCACAATGTGGAAAAGATTCCGACTGCCAGGTTCGACCACAGTTTTATTACCAAACAGAACGTACCCTGCCGTCAGTGTCACGGACCGATGTACACGGGAACAGGTGACGTCCCAAAACAGCACTGTTTTTCCTGCCACGCAGAGCAGGCCAGGCTTGACAAGTATGGGGACATCGACTTCGTCCACAACATGCATGTTACCCGAAACAAGGTCGAGTGCACCGAATGCCATCTTGAAATTCAGCACAAGACCCAGAAGGTATCCATCTCGGAAGATCTCCCATGCCAGGCCTGCCATATCGATACTCATTCCAAGCAGAAGCAGCTCTTCCTTGGTTTTGGCGGGGCGGGTGTCGAGCGGGAGCCGAATATGATGCTGCAGTCCAATGTCCACTGTACCGGATGTCATCTCTATCCCATTGAAAAAATGGGGAATATCGTGCATGTCGCCCGGGGAGATTCCTGCGTGTCCTGCCATGGCAAAGGTTTTGACAAAGTTCTGGAATCCTGGAGAGAGGCATTGACGAAAGCCCTGAGCCGATCACGGGATGCTCTGGATCAGGCAAAGCCCCTTGTGCAGGGCAAGCGGCTTTCGGAAGAAATGGTTATCAAGTACAAGGAAGCAAAGGACAATGACGCACTGATACGCAGCGCCCATGGTGTGCACAATATTATCTACTCCCTGGATCTGTTGAATACGTCCATACAGTATGTGAATGAGATTCTGGCTTCAACCGGATCCAAGAAACGATTCCCGGAAATTAAAGAAGCCGCTCAGATGAAAACAAGCCCATGCGCTGCCTGTCACACGGAACCTCCTGCTGGAATCCGGACTGTTTTCGGGAAGCAATTTGACCATGGTGCCCATGCCGCCAGCAGTAAGACTACCTGTCTTTCCTGCCATACCGATTTTTCGAAGCACGGAAAGCTCACCATCACGGCCAAAGACTGTTCTCGATGTCACGGTGATATTGAAATGCCCCACCCGGAAACCTGGAAGAAGGATCATCCCGGTGTGGTGAATGAACGCGCTTCAAGCTGCTCGACATGCCATGGCTCGTCATCCTGTTCTTCCTGCCATGGTCTGGCCATGCCCCATCCAGATGACTGGATGGATGTACACTATGAAACCGTCGCTGAAAAGGGCCAGGATCTCTGTTCAAAGTGTCATGAAGCCTCGTTCTGTGAAGGATGCCACGGCTGACCCAGCTTACTTTTTGGAGGACCGTATGGATTCATCTCGACGTTCATTTTTGAACCTGCTGTTGGGGGTGACGGGAGTGGGCGCGCTGGGAAGTATCGTCTACCCTGTCTTGAAATACCTGACACCGCCTCAGAATGCAGAGCAGTCCGTTGCATCCGTTGTGGCGGCGACGGTGGGTGAGCTGAAACCCAACAGTGGAAAGATCTTCAAATTCGGAAATAAGCCTGGAATCCTTATCATGACGCAAAATGGAGAATACCGCGCATTCAGTGCGATCTGCACCCACCTGAACTGTACCGTTCAATATGATCCGGAAATTCAGCAGATCTGGTGCGCATGTCATAACGGCCACTTTGACCTGTTTGGAAAAAATGTCTCCGGTCCACCTCCCAAACCCCTGGAGAGTTTTGACGTGGAAATGAAAGGTGAGAATGTCGGGGATGAGATCGTTGTCCTGAGGAGGTCATGATGATTCAGCGCCTCCTTACCTGGCTGGAAGATCGTGTGGATCTATCCTCCATCAAGCATCTGATCCAGGAAAAGACCGTTCCCCGCCACCGCATGACCGGATTTTACTTCTTCGGGGGCGTGGCTCTCTTTTTCTTTATTGTTCAGATCATTTCGGGCATTCTTCTTCTCTTTTATTACAGGCCCACCTCGGAAGAAGCCTTTGAGAGTGTGAAGTTCATCATGACACAGGTCCCCTTTGGCTGGCTGGTTCGTTCTATTCACAGCTGGTCCGCCAACCTGATGATCCTCTCACTCTTTCTCCATATGTTCTCGACCTTTTTCATGAGAGCCTACCGGAAGCCCCGTGAGATCACCTGGATTACCGGATTTCTTCTCCTTGGGCTGAGTATGGGGTTTGGCTTCACAGGATACCTCCTCCCCTGGAACAAGCTGGCATTTTTTGCCACTCGCGTCGGAACTGACATGGTAAGCGTCGTTCCTCTGATTGGAGAATGGCTTCTTCGCGTCCTCAGAGGAGGAGAAGATGTCACGGGTGCCACGCTGACCAGGTTTTTCGGAATTCATGTCACGATTCTTCCCATGATCGTGTTTGCCCTGCTCGGAATTCACCTGGTACTGATTCAGCAGCAGGGAATGAGTGTTCCCATTGGAGCAAGGATAAAGGGACAGATTCCATTCTTCCCCAATTTTATGATGAAGGATCTTCTTGCCTGGCTCCTTGCGCTGGCCGTTCTCGCAGGTATCGCTTCCATATTTCCCTGGGAACTGGGAGTAAAGGCCGATCCCTTTGCCTCGGCACCTGCAGGTATCAAGCCTGAATGGTATTTTCTCTTCATGTTTCAAGCGTTAAAAGTGATCCCCGCCCATGTTCTGGGTATGGAAGGCGAAGTTCTCGGACTGGCCGCATTCGGGCTGTGCGGACTTCTCTTTATGCTGGTTCCCTTTCTGGATCGAAAAGCTCAACGGGAAGAACGCAGCAAGCTTATTACAGGTGCAGGCTGGGTGGCGGTCATCTTCATTGTCGCCATGACAATCTGGGCCTATCTGGATTAGGAGTCAGCCATGAAAACTATCTTTTCTCTGCTCCTCCTTACCCCGGTCATTCTCAGCGGGGCGTCGACCTGTGTTACCTGCCATAAAGATCTGGACGGCGATCTTGCTGCACCTGTATCTCTCTGGGAGACAAGTATTCATCAACGGGCTGATGTTGGTTGCGTGGATTGCCACGGGGGTGATGCGACATCGGATGATATGGATCTTGCCATGAGCCCTTCCAGGGGCTTTGTCGGGGTCCCGTCCCCCAAAATGATTCCGACGCTTTGCGCTCGATGCCACTCGGACGAACGGTACATGAAAAAATACGCACCCAGTATTCCCGTCGATCAGCTGGAGAGGTATAAGACGTCGGTTCACGGTATGGGATGGGCCCGAGGGGATGCGAACGTCGCCACCTGTGCCAGTTGTCACGGTGCTCACGATATTGTGAAGGCTACGGATCCTGCATCCCATGTCTATGTCACGAATGTCGTGAATACCTGTGCCAAATGTCATGCTGATGAAAAGCTCATGAAAACCTATAACATCTCGGCGGAGATCGTGAGCGACTATCGCAAGGGTGTTCATGCAAGAGCCATTGAAGAAAAGGGGGACCTCGCTGCTCCCACCTGCAACGATTGCCATGGAAACCATGGAGCGGCCCCTCCGGGAATCGCTTCCATCGGATTTGTCTGCGGAAACTGTCACGCCATGAATCAGAGGCTTTTCAACCAGAGCCCTCACAGGGAGCCCTGGCAGGATATGGAACTTTCCCAGTGTGAAGAGTGTCACGGAAATCACAACATCCCTCCTGCAACCGATGCCATGCTGGATTCAAAGGGCCATGCTGTCTGCCTGAACTGCCATGATCAGGGAGACGGGGGATACGAAACGATGGACAAGATCCATGCGATTCTTGTCGGTATGACAAAACGAATGGAGGAAGTTGAAACCCGGGTGCTGGAAGCCGAGCACAAGGGAATGCTGATGGATGATGCTGCGCTTCTTCTCCAGGATGCAAAAACGTCATACATCAAAGGCCGTACTGCCGTCCATGCCTTTTCCGCGGAAAAGGTCAAGGACACGGTAGGGGAAGGCCTGGGTAATATCAATAAAGCCTCAATCATGGCCGATGAAGCCTTTAAGGAACTTACCTTCCGACGAAAGGGGCTCTTTGTTTTTCTTATCATTGCGTTGACACTGGCATTCCTTCTCTGGTTAAAAATCCGGCAGATGGACCGGCGCATGCCATCGAATCCAGAGTAGCAGGAGTCCGTATGAAAAGGGTTGTCTGTATCCTTCTGGTAATGTTCATTCCACTTGTCCTCACGGGATCTTTGATGGCTGGAGATCGAGAAGAGTGCCTGGCCTGTCACGGAGACAAGGATTCTTTTTCCGTAAAGGACCCGGCCTTCATCCAGGATAAGAAGTTTGTAAACTCGGCACATGGAAAGCTGGGTTGTACGGATTGCCATATCGATCTGGATGGTGTTGATCTTCCCCACGATATTCCCGTGGAACCAGTGGACTGCGGCATGTGTCACGATGATGTCGCTCGAAAACAGGGTGAGAGCCTCCATGGGAAAGCGGCAAAGCGGGGAGATCCCCTGGCTCCCCGATGTGTCACCTGCCATGGGTCCCACTATGTCATTCCCAGGTCAGATCCCTCCTCTCCCGTCACACCTCTGAATATTCCCTTTCTCTGTGGGAAATGTCATAAAGAAGGGGCTCCGGTTCAGGCTCAGCGCAATATTCACCAGGATCACATTCTTCAGAACTACTCCCTCTCCATCCATGGAGAAGGTTTGTTTAAAAAGGGCCTGGTCGTTTCAGCCACATGTACATCCTGCCATACGGCGCACCACATCCTGCCCCATACCGACCCCAAATCTTCGATCGGTAGAAGAAATATCGCAAAAACCTGTACGACGTGTCATGCACGAATCGAAGATGTTCACCGGAAAATCATTCAGGGTAAGCTCTGGGAAAAGGAAGCCAACGTTCTTCCGGCCTGTGTCGATTGTCACCAGCCCCACGAGGCCCGGCGGGTCTTTTACGACCAGGGGATGGCGGATAAGGACTGTTTAGTCTGTCATGGAAAGACCGATTTACGATCATCGAAGGATGGAAGGTCACTCTTCGTAGAGTACGGGGAAATTCTGCAGTCCCGTCATGCCAACGTTCACTGCAGCCAGTGCCATTCGGAAGTGAACGCTTCGCATACACGACCCTGTGAGACAATCAAGAACAAGGTCAATTGCAGTTCCTGCCACGCGGAAATTGGCCAGAACTATCAGATGAGCGTTCATGGCTCGCTGGCGGCTAAGGGAGATCCAAACGCTCCCATTTGTGTCGAGTGCCACGGAACTCATGGTGTGATGGGAAAAGAAGACCCGGCATCTCCGACCTTTCCCACCAAGGTCCCCGAACTCTGTGCACGATGCCACCGGGAAGGGGAAAAAGCCGCAAACCGCTATAAGGGAGATCAGAGGGACATCATTCGGCACTATACACAGAGCATTCACGGCAAAGGCCTGTTGAAGAGCGGTCTTGTCGTTACTGCGATGTGCACGGATTGTCACACGGCTCACCTCACCCTTCCTTCGAAAGATCCCAATTCCAGTGTGAACGATGTAAATATTGCCAAAACCTGTGCCAAGTGCCACAGGGGGATCTACGAACAGTTTGTTACCAGCATCCATGTCAAGCCTTCCCGGGATCCGGAAAAAAAGAAGCCGACCTGTAAAACATGTCACTCGGCCCATTCCATTATCCGTGCGGACCAGAAAGACTTTAAGCTTCATATCATGGATCAGTGCGGACACTGTCACGAAAAGATCGCCGAAAGTTACTTTGATACCTATCACGGAAAAGTATCCCGGCTGGGGGGAACCAAAACGGCAAAGTGTTACGACTGTCACGGCTCCCATGACATTCTTCCCCCATCGGATCCCAGATCCCATCTGAGCCGGGACAACGTGGTGGCCACATGTCAGAAATGTCATCCGGGAGCCAACCGGAAGTTTGCAGGCTATCTGACCCACGCGACGCACCATGATCCCGGGAAATATCCCTACCTTTTTTACTCCTTCTGGTTCATGACCATTCTCCTTGTCAGTGTCTTTACGCTGAGCGGCCTCCACACGCTGCTCTGGATCCCCAGGGCCGTGCAGATGAGGCGTCAGCTTAAGCAAAGAGAAACGGCTGATGGCGAAACAAAGTATTTTCGACGCTTTACCACCCTTAACTCCACGCTCCATATACTCATGATCATCAGCTTTATCAGTCTTGCCATTACCGGAATGACACTCAAGTTTTCCTATACGGTCTGGGCCGGTATGATCTCAAACTTTCTGGGAGGTTTTCAGGGAGCCGGTATTATTCACCGAATAGCGGCTATCCTGATGTTTGGCGTCTTTATCACCCACCTTACCGACCTTTTCCGCCGCAAGAAGAGAGAATTCGGAAGCTGGAAGGCTCTTCTGTTCGGTTCGGCGACGATGCTTCCCACATGGAGAGACGTTAAAGAATTTTTTGCCACGATGAAGTGGTTTCTGGGACTTGGCCAGCGGCCCGATTACGGACGCTGGACCTACTGGGAAAAGTTTGACTACTTTGCCGTGTTCTGGGGCATCTTTATCATCGGGTCTACCGGGCTCTTCCTCTGGTTTTCGGAACAGTTTACGTTGATCTTTCCCGGATGGTTGATCAATGTCGCAACCATCATCCACAGTGACGAAGCCCTCCTCGCCACGGGTTTCATCTTTACGGTTCACTTTTTCAACACGCATCTCCGTCCGGAAAAGTTCCCCATGGATACTGTGATTTTTACGGGGCGGATGAGCGTGGATGAGCTTCAGCATGATCGACCCGATGAGTACCGGGACCTGATGGAAAAAGGGGAACTGGAAAAGCACCTCGTGGGCCCTCTTTCGCAGACCCGGATTCGATTCGCGCGAACGTTCGGCTGGATCGCTCTGATTCTCGGTTTCTCGATCGTCCTGCTGATCATTTACGCGATGCTCTTTGCCTATCGGTAAGAGCTACGTTTGTACGGTGCGAGAATGTGGCCCGAATGGAGTTATCCCATTCGGGCCTTTTCCTGTCCTTGAAAAGTTATATGAAACATGAATATTGGAAGATATGGGTAATGAGAGTCATTTTCATTATGAAGATGAGAAAAATTGTCCAAATAGCAATACGGTGATATTATTGACAGAATTGTAGATTCTCTGTTACTTTGTGAAGAAAATGACGAAGTAATAATTGAGATTTTATCTCAAACCAAGACGTTTTCTGAGGAGTGCCATGTCAACCTTTCGCAACCTTTTTGTTTTTTTGCTCTGTCTATTGATGTTTGCCGTGGTCGTTCCATCCATGGCCCTTCCGAACAACGAAGAATGCCTTGCATGTCACGCAATGGAAGGACTCGAAGGCGTTACTGAACGGGGAAAATCGTTAAACCTCCTGGTTCCGGAGGATGCACTCTTTGGAAGCGTACACGAAGATCTCTCGTGTACCGATTGCCATCTTGGACCCGCAAACTTTGATGAAGTCCCCCATACCAAACAGCCGATGAAGCTGGGCTGCCCGGAATGCCACTCCGATGTTATGGAGATGTACCACTTAAAGGATGTTCACGGACGGGCCGTTGAAGAAGGGAACACTATGGCTCCCTTCTGTTCCGGATGCCATGGGGGTCATGATATTATGCCCATGAGCTCACCCGATTCCAGAATGTCCAAGCAGAACCAGCCCGATACCTGCGGCCGCTGCCACGGACAGGAGGAGTTGAACCTCCAGGAAGGGATCACCAAGCGTCAACTTATTGAGCGGTATAAATCTTCCGTACACTGGGAAGCCATTCAGCGTGGAAAAAACGGTGCCTCCTGTACTGATTGCCACGGGCACCATTCCATCCTGTCTTCCGCCGAGCAGGATTCTACCGTTTCCAGGACCGGGGTTGCCTTCGTCTGCCAGAAATGTCATCCCAACGAGGCACTTTCCTTTATCGCGGGAGCCCATGGACAAACGCTGGAACATGGTAACAACGAAGTGCCCAACTGCATCACCTGTCATGGAGATCATGATATGGCCTCCCTCCGGGAACGGGTCGGGGATGCGAAGAACTGGGCCGCCACCCAGGTCTGCATCTGGTGCCACGGGAACGATCGAATGATGGCTCGCTATGGGCTGGATACCTCCCCGGTGGAAAGTTATATGAAGGATTTCCACGGTCTCACCCAGCGAGGGACGGCGGGCGCCAGCGCAACCTGCGCCGACTGCCACGATCCGCACCACTCTCTGCCCTCAGATCACCCCAGCTCCCGCATGCATCTCTCCAACCGGGGTGCGGCATGCGGAAAGTGCCATGGCCAGGTTACGCCGACCTTCGCCATGAGCTTTACTCACAAGAAAGCCCTCGAGACTGGTGGGCAGTACTTTGAAAATATTATCAAGATCCTCTACATCATTATTATCGTCATATCGATTCTAATCATGTTAGGCCACAATTCCATCATCTGGTTGTGGGCCGTGCGGGAGAAAAACCGGGAACAGAAAAAGCGTAAACACATTCGTCGAATGACGAATTTTGAGATCTTCAGTCACTTTATCCTATTCCTTACCTTCACAACGCTGGCCTTTACAGGGTTTGCTCTCAAATTTCCGGAAGCTTTCTGGGTGAAATGGCTCTTTTCCATCGGGATGACCGAGCCCATCCGGGCCTTCATTCACAGAATGGCGGCCTTTATCATGACGCTTGATTTCGTATTTTTTGCCATCTACATGGCCTTTGGCCGACGCGGGCGAATCATCTTCCGTGAACTTCTTCCCCAAAAGCGTGATTTGAAGGATACGGTTCAAACGATGAAGTACTACATGGGGACGGAAGAAAAGCGCCCGCGTTATGCGGTATTCAACTATGCTGAGAAGTTTGAATTCTGGGCGCTTGTCTGGGGAACGTTGATCATGGTCGTGACCGGATTCATTCTGTGGTTTCCCAATACGCTGCCTGGTTCCTGGCCATCCTGGATTATTAATGTTGCCCGTGTAATCCATTACTATGAGGCGCTTCTGGCCACCCTGGCCATCATCATCTGGCATGGTTTTCACACTGTTTTTCATCCGGCGGAATATCCCATGAGCACATCATGGCTTACGGGCTATATCACCGATGAAGAAGCCGAACACCATTTCGATGAACGGGCCATTATGATCATGCAGGCTGAGCCCAGTGAGTTGAATGTGAAAAAGGAACGATCCGGGGAGGGCGATTCCGAGGATTCATAATTTACACCCGCCGGGTACCGAATAGAGGGCCAGGATTCAGGGAATATGTGTATGAATTCCCCCCTGAAATTCAGGGGGGTAAATATAGGGGGGAATAATGGATCGACGAAAGTTTTTACAGGCTCTCGTTGCCTCGGGAGGTGGAGCTGCGCTCGCCGCCAGCTCCGGGTCCGAAGCGGAAACCCACGAAAAACCTGCAAATGAAAATCAGGTCGGGTGCCTTGTTGACACGACACTCTGCATCGGATGCCGGCAGTGTGAGGAAGCGTGCAACCGGAGAAACAAGCTTCCAAAACCGGAGAAAAGCTTCAAGGATCGTAGCGTCCTGCGCACCTTTCGCCGGCCTGTCGAAGGGGCATTTACAGTGGTCAATGAATTTCCCGGATCACCGTCGCCGGACCAGGAGGAAAGAGAATCCACTTACGCCAAGTTTCAGTGCATGCACTGTATCGATCCGGCCTGTGTCTCCGCCTGCATTGACGGTGCTCTGACCCGGGCCAAGGACGGTGCCGTTGTCTACAATCCGACCATCTGTCTCGGGTGCCGGTACTGCATGGTTGCATGCCCCTTTCAGATCCCGGCGTACGAGTACGATCGTGTCCTTACGCCTCGTGTTCGTAAATGTGAGTTCTGCGCGGATCGGGAAAAGGGAACGGGAGCCAACCCGGCCTGTGCAGCTGCGTGCCCGGTTGAGGCCATAGTTTTCGGAAAACGGGAGTCTCTCCTGAAACTTGCAAAGGATAGGATCAAAATTCGTCCCGACCGCTATCTTGATCACATTTACGGGGAACATGAGGTCGGGGGAACCAGCTGGATGTACCTGATAGGCCGCCCCCTGGAGGAGATATCCCTTCTTTCCCTGCCGGAAGCCGCACCTCCAAGGACCACGGAACACATCCAGCATACGATCTTTAAATACGGCATTCTTCCCGTGGCCTTTTATGGACTTCTCGGAGGGATCATGTGGCTGAACAGCCGGAAGGATCAGGTTCAGGGAGAACCTCCCCGTACGGAAACACATGAAACATCGGAAGATCGCGGTGAGAGAGGAGGTGACCAGTGAGTCCCCATACCCCCGTCCCGCAGAGAATCAAGTTTTTTTCTACCGGTACCTTTATTCTTCTGGGCCTCATGGGTGTGGGGTTTGCCTTTGGTCTGGCCAGGTTTCTCACCGGTCTGGAACCGCTCACCAACCTTTCCAACTATTATCCATGGGGCATCTGGATTGCCATCGATGTCGCCTGCGGAGTCGCACTGGCTGCGGGAGGATTTACAACGGCGGCTATCGCGGAAATTTTTGGGGGAAAGAAATTTCACCCGCTGGTTCGTCCCGCCATCCTCACAGCATGGTTGGGTTATGCGATGGTTGCCTTCGGGCTGACATTCGACCTCGGCCGTTACTGGAACATCTGGCGACCCGCCTTCAACTGGCAGGGTAACTCAGCCCTCTTTGAAGTGGCTATGTGTGTGATGGGCTACCTCACGGTCCTGACTTTCGAGATGGCTCCATCGATTCTCGAAGGACTAAAACGGTGGATCGATGAAGACGGCTGGGGCGCTGCTATCCTTACGAAGCTGGAGCGCCCCATTATGTGGGCACACAGCGCAACCAAAACGGCATTGCCCCTCTTTATCATCGCTGGTGTGGTGCTCTCCTGTATGCACCAGTCCTCCCTGGGAACCATCATGGTCCTGGTGCCGACGAAGTTGAACCCACTCTGGTATACGCCTCTTCTTCCTCTTCTTTTCCTGTTATCCGCCGTCATGGTTGGTTTCCCCATGGTGGTCTTTGAATCCCTCCTGGCCAGCCGGAGCTTTCGCCGTGAGCCCGAGATGGATCTTTTAAGCCCACTAGCCAGGTACATTCCCTGGTTCATCGGGGTCTATGCTTTCGTTAAATTTCTGGATCTTTATCTGCGCCGGGCTGATCTCTGTTTCTTAAGCTGTCCAGGACCGGCCACGGCCTTCACGATTGAGGTGGGTGTGGGAATTATTCTTCCCTTCCTGCTCCTGTCCAGCAAAACTCTTCGCCGTTCACCGGGTTGGCTCTTTTTCGGCTCCTTCTGCGTGATTCTCGGGGTAGTCCTGAACCGGATCAATGTCTACCTCGTTGGATTCAACCCGCCCTACGCCACATCATCCTATTTCCCTGCCATCGGAGAGATCGCGGTCACCGTTGCCATTATCTGTCTTCTGATGCTTCTCTATCGATTTTTTGTCGCATTCTTTCCGATCCTTCCAGGAATTCATACATCAACGGCAGAGCGCAGAGTAACTGAGCTGGAACCCGCCCTCTCCTCTACCTGGGCATGGGTCATCCGTGCGGCTGCAGTGGGTCTATTGCTGACGTTCGTTCTGCTCTACGCCCTTGTCCACAAGGAAGCCGTGGCGGGAGAGATCAGTGCCTTTAAGTGGGCAAACCGGGTCGTACCGGTAAAACATGCACCCGAGCCCACGCCGCCTACTCAACATGCCTTCCGACCGGAAGGGTACAAGAACCTCTATATCCTGAACAACGATCTCTTAAACTCCAAGACTGACTTTTACGAACCCGTCAAGTTTACCCATCGATCCCACGATGCGTACACCGACGGGGACTGTGGCGTCTGCCACCATCGCTTCTCTTTTGACGAATCGGACCGTGTCGGAGAAGACATCAAAGAGCTCCATGAAAGCTTCGATGTGACCCTGAGCGGACCCTGTTCCGGATGTCATGATATGTCTTCGATTTCCATTCTGAAATGTGCCACCTGCCACTGGGTTCCCAACGAGGAAGACGATCCAAACCGGCTGGGTCTCAAAGGTGCCTACCACCGCCAGTGCATCGGCTGTCACGAGGACCATCCCAACGTGGAGTATATTCCGACGGACTGTATTACCTGTCACCATCCCTATACTCCGGACCACCGGGGGCTGGTGGAAGTTCAGGCCGGGACGGGTCCCTTCGCAGTGACGGCTGCGTGTCTGCAGTGTCATGAATCCACCGGTCAGGATATTCTGAAGACGGCTCACTGGCGATGGGGAGGTCATTCTCCCACCGTCAAGGGGCACAAGCACAGCACCAATCTCGGGAAAGCCACCGTTCTTAATAATTACTGTATCGGCGTGAGTCCCAATTTCCAGGTTTGCGCCACCTGCCATATCGGATATGGCTGGGTGGATGAAAGCTTCAATTTTGACGATCCCTCCAGGATTGATTGTCTTGTCTGCCATGATACTACCGGAAAGTACGCCAAAGATCCGGCTTCAGGCGGTATGCCCGATGCATCGGTCGATCTCACCGAGGTTGCGTATTCCGTAGGACGGCCTTCCCGAAAAACCTGCGGATTATGCCATTTCTACAGCGGGAACGGTCCGAATTACAAACATGGTGACCTGGAACCGATTCTTGTTGATCCGCCCGATGACTTCGATATTCACATGGGCCGGTACGATATGCTCTGCCAGGATTGCCATAAGACAGAAAGCCACCGTATTGCAGGATCTTCCATGAGCGCACCGGCCGTGGAGGGCATGGTTTTCTGCGAAGTGTGTCACGGTGAGGAGCCCCATCGTATTACCGGGATCCTGGGACGCCACCTCGACGACCATGTAAAGGCCGTGTCCTGTGAAACCTGCCATATACCCTATGTGGCCAAGGATCTTCCAACAAGAGTATTTCTTGACTACTCCAAGGCGGGACAGGATCGAAGTTCCATCAAGATGGAATATGGACAACCCACCTACGATAAAAAGTTCGGAGAGATGCGCTGGAAAAAGGATCTGGTTCCGCAATATCGCTGGTACAATCACGACCACGAAATTCACACACCCGGAGAAAAAATCAATCCGCGCCGTGTGGTGGAATTGAATACGCCGCTGGGTGAGCGCCAGGATCCTCACTCCAGGATCTACCCCTTCAAAATCCACACAACGATCCAGCCGTACGACGTGGAAAATAAAATTCTTGCCGTACCCAAACTTTTCAACGGGTACTGGGAGCACTTTGACTGGAACCAGGCGCTGAAGGAGGGAATGGAAGCAGCAGGACTTACCTTCAGCGGATCCTACGACTTTGTGGAAACCCGCATGTATACCTCTCTTCACCACGAGGTGGTTCCGGCCAAGCAGGCTCTGGGATGCACCGATTGTCATGCTACCCCTGCCGTGACCTGCACACGGTGTCACAGCCGGGCCAGGGGAATGGCACAGCCGGAGCATATGCGCCGCGTCTATCCGAATCTCCCGAGATTCCTGGATTTCAAAGTCCTGGGGTATGAGGACGATCCGGCTCTGATTGGCGGACGTTTCTACACCTCCCTTGGAAGGGGGAGACCGCCGCAATAGGTACCCTATTCACAATGGAAGGGTAACGGAGTAGGATTGCTGCATGAGTAAAGAAAAGAAATTGCAAACGAATCGGAGAGGGGGAGACCTCGGCCGGGCCGAGCCCGGATGGTCCCCCCTCCGAAACCGGCGGTCTGTTGGAGGAGCGAGGCCTTATATCCGGGCAATCCAGACTGCAGATATTGTGAAAATCAAGTGGTTTGTCCGGGACGAAGATCGTGCCCTGGTTGGGAAATGTGTCTTTGGGGCCGGCGCAGAAGGCCCTCCCGGCCATGCCCACGGAGGGAGTATCGCCGCCCTGTTTGACGAGCTCATGGGGGCCTCAGCCTGGGCTGCGGGGTATCCCGTTCTGGCGGCAAGGGTCATTGCCGATTTTCACCGACCGCTTCCCCTGGGAGAAACCGTACAATGGTCCGCGTGGGTAAGAAATGTCAAGGAAAGAAAGGTCTGGACCCAGGCAAGGCTGGAAGGGCCGGACGGAACGCTTTTTGCAGAGGGTCGGGGACTCTTCATCATCGTAACCTCAAAGCACTTCGGAAAGCACGAAGCGGAAGCCCGTGTCATTTTGAAGAAAAGTGGAATTGATCCTGACGGAAAGGGTTTTTTTGAGAAAGATCGGGATTAGACCAGGGGGGGAAAACCGATAAATTTCACTTCGGGTTCTAATACGACCCCGAATCGGTCCCGGACTTCGGAAATCATTCTCCGGGCCAGAGTAAAAATATCCGTAGCAGATGCACTACCACGGTTCAGGATGACATTGGAATGGACCGTGGAGATTTCCGCCATTCCTTCCCGAAGGCCGGCGAGCCCGCAGGCGCGGATGAGTTCCCATGCCTTATGCCCTGGAGGATTCTTAAAGACGGAACCTGCGTGACGTCCCGGGGGAAGGCTCTCTTTCCTCCGGGCGAGAACTTCCTCCATCGAAGCACGAAGTGTTGAGACAGGTTGAGCGCCAAACTGAAATACGGTGTATGCGATGATTCCCCGTTCTGAAAAAGAAGAGGTACGATATTCGAATCCGGCCTCCGATCTCAACAGGGTCCGGCTTGCGCCTTCGGGTGTAATCAAAATGGCGTGATCGAAGGCCGCTTCAATCGATTGACCATAACATCCCGCGTTCATCATGACGGCGCCCCCTACCGTGGACGGAAAGCCTGCCAGCCGTTCCAGCCCCCCCAGCCCCCGTTCCACCGCACTGCAGACCATGCGATGCAGGATGACGCCGCCTCCGGCGACCACCGAATTTCCCTGGAATCGAAACTTCTCCAGTAGGCCCTTCAAACGGATAATTGCACCCGGAAAGCCTTCATCGGAAAAGATTGTATTGGCTCCCTTCCCCAGCACCATCCATGGAATTTTATGCCGGGTCAGGGCTGACATCATGGTTTCTGCATTCCGCCGACAGGTCGGGGATAGGATCCATCGAGCCGGGCCCCCGACACCCATCGTCGTGCACGTCGAGAGGGGAACATTTTCCCGGATCTCAAGTCCTGAGGCCTTCAAAACCGGGACCCATTCGTTCATCCGGTCTCCTTGACACCGGGGAGCCTTCGACGTATCCTACCTGTACGTGTGTGCTCCCCTTCTCCCGTACATTTCATGAAAAGGAGTTTACCATGTCCGAACCGAATGAGAATAAAGATCGTGCCATCAAAACCGCGTTGACGCAGATTGAGCGTCAGTTCGGAAAGGGAGCCGTGATGCGGCTCGGGGAGAAGCCCGATATCGACATTGAGATTGTCAAGACCGGATCCATCAGCCTCGATTTCGCGCTTGGAATCGGGGGAATGCCCCGGGGCAGAGTCGTGGAGATTTATGGTCCGGAAATGTCGGGAAAGACCACGCTGGCTCTTCATGTGATCGCCCAGGCGCAAAAAACGGGTGGCTATGCCGCCTTTGTGGATGCGGAGCATGCTCTGGATGCAAAATATGCGAAGAACCTTGGTGTGATCACGGATGATCTCCTTGTATCGCAGCCCGATTACGGAGAACAGGCCCTCGAGATCACCGAACAGCTCATCCGTTCGGGAGCCGTGGATGTCATCGTTGTCGATTCGGTAGCCGCCCTGGTGCCCAGAGCCGAGCTCCAGGGTGAAATGGGAGATGCCCAGGTCGGCCTTCAGGCCCGTCTGATGTCCCAGGCCATGCGGAAGCTGGCCGGTATTGTCTCAAAATCAAAGACCTGCGTAATTTTTATCAATCAGGTGAGAGAAAAGATCGGAGTTATGTTTGGAAATCCGGAAGTCACCACAGGTGGGAGAGCCCTGAAATTCTACGCTTCGATCCGTGTGGATATCCGCCGGATCGCTACGTTGAAGGATGGAGACAGGGTTACCGGAAGCCGAACCAGGGTCAAGGTCGTGAAAAACAAGCTTGCTGCCCCGTTTCAGGAATGCGAGTTTGACATCGATTATGGCGTGGGAATTTCTCACACGGGTGAGCTGATCGATCTGGGAGTCCAGCACGGCATCGTGGAAAAATCGGGATCGTGGTTCTCGTACGGCCAGACCCGGCTGGGTCAGGGTCGGGAAAATGTGAAGAGTTTTCTCCAGGAAACCCCCGAAATCGCAAATGAGATCGAGGGAAAGATCCGGGAAAAGCTGGGAATCGCCGGCTGAGATTTCGTGAGGGTCCCGTTCCTCGTTCTGGTTTCGTTTCTTTCGGTTTCATTTCTTCAGGCGGGGATTGATGCTCCCCGGGGTGCGATCGCGGGGTATCCCGTTTCGATCACGGTATCGGGAATCGATGAAGGATTAACCGCCGTTACGCTGGACGGGATCGTTCTTGAGCCTGTTCAGACCCGGGAGGGTGTGGCAACCTTCTCTCTTGAGAATCTTGACTCAGGCCGCCATGTCCTCACAGCCGGAATGGAGGAGGCCTCCATCCTTGTCATGCCCTCCTGGTTCGCCATTTTGCCACCCCTGCTGGCCATTATCCTGGCACTGGTTTTCAAAGAGGTTCTGATTGCCCTCACCCTGGGTGTCTTTTCCGGGGCTCTGCTTCTGGTCGGGTTCAATCCCTTTTCTGCGGCGGCCATGATGGCGGATCGATACATCCGCGGTGGCCTTGCCGAACCGGACCATGCCGCCATCGTCATCTTTTCCATGATGCTCGGCGGAATGGTCGGTATCATTTCCCGAAGCGGGGGATCGGCCGGAATTGTGGCCTTCCTCCTCCGGTATGCCCGGGGGAGGAGGAGCGCCCAGGTCGTTACATGGCTCATGGGTTTCTTTATCTTCTTCGATGACTATGCCAATACCCTGATTGTCGGTCACACGATGAGGCCTCTTACGGACCGGCTCAAAGTCTCAAGGGAAAAGCTTGCCTACATTGTCGATTCCACGGCGGCGCCCGTGGCTTCCCTTGCTGTGATTTCCACTTGGATCGGATATGAAGTGTCTCTCATTGCGGATGGCTTTACGGCTTCGGGAATCGATCAGAATGCCTATCTATTTTTTATTGAGTCCATTCCGTATCGCTTTTACCCGCTCCTGGCTCTCCTGATGGGGATTCTTGTGGCGGCGTCGGGAAGGGATTTTGGTCCCATGCTCAAGGCGGAGAGGAGAGCGGAGGAGGAAGGCCTTGTCCTGCGACCGGGAGCCGAACCTCTCTCGGACCTGGAGACGGAGGAGGAAAACCCTGCTCACTGGCTCCTTGCCGTCATTCCGATTCTCGTTGTAATCCTCTTTACCTTTGGAGGCCTCTACGCCAACGGGCTAAAGCACCTGGCCCCCGGGGATTCTACCTCCCTTCGGTCGGTCATCATGGCTGCGGACAGTTTCCAGGTTCTGCTCTATGCCTCTCTTCTGGGGCTGATCACCGCGTTCCTGCTCTCCGTTTCCACAAAGAGGCTCACGGTTGTCAAAACCGTTCAGGCAACCATGGAAGGATTTAAGGCCATGCTTCTGGCGATGGTCGTGCTGGTCCTTGCATGGGGAATCAATGCCGTATGTCAGGATCTTCACACGGCGGAAGTGATCGTGGGGTTTACCCGAAACTTCCTCCTCCCTTCCCTGGTGCCCACAGTCATCTTCCTTTCTGCTTCAGCGATTTCCTTTGCCACAGGGACTTCCTGGGGAACGATGGCCATCCTGATGCCCATTGCCATTCCTCTATCCAACGCATCAGGGTCCAATGCCCTTCTCCTTGCTGGCGTAGGTTCGGTTCTTGCAGGCTCCATTTTTGGAGACCACTGTTCTCCGATCTCCGATACCACAATCATGTCCTCCATGGCGTCCGGTTCAGACCATGTCGACCACGTTCGAACACAGCTTCCCTATGCCCTGGCGGCCGGGTTTGTGGGGATCCTTACAGGGACCCTGCCCGTCGGTCTCGGGATGCCCGTGGGATTTTCTCTCCTTCTTGGAACAGGAGCCATGGTCGCCATCGTATTCCTGGCGGGGAAAAGAGTCGTCCGTTCTTGATTGACATCCGGAGGCACCTGGCATAAGATGATTTCCCCCTCTCAGGGGAAAGGAGGCGGATGACGATGGTCATCACACAGAAAAAACTTGCCATTCTTGTCGGGGGAGGTCCTGCCCCGGGCATCAACTCCGTGATCGGAGCCGCCACCATCCGCTCGATTCTGGAAGGTGCCGAAGTCCTTGGAATTCGGGATGGTTTCAAATGGATCATGCGGGGTGATATCTCTCATGTTCACTCGCTTTCCATTGAGGATGTGAGCCGGATCCATTTTCGTGGCGGTTCCTTTATCGGCATCTCCCGCGATAACCCGACGAAAGATCCAAAACATCTGGAAGTTGCCGTGACGTCTCTTCTGCGTCTCAATGTGGATAAGCTGATTACGATCGGGGGGGACGACACCGCCTTCAGTGCCATGAAACTGGAGGAGATCTCCAACGGGCGGATCCGGGTGGTCCACGTTCCCAAGACCATCGACAACGATCTCGATCTGCCCCAGGGATACAGTACCTTCGGTTACCAGACCGCCCGCCACATCGGTGTGGAGATCATCAAGAACCTCATGGTGGATGCCCACACAACCTCCCGCTGGTATTTTGTCGTTTCCATGGGACGGAAGGCCGGCCATCTGGCGCTGGGTATTGGAAAGGCGGCTGGGTCGACGGTTACGGTGATCCCTGAAGAATTTCCCGAAGAAAAGATCCGGATTGGCCATATCGTCGACATCCTTGTCGGGTCGATTATCAAGCGGCTTTCCTATGGCCGTCCGGATGGCGTGGCCATTCTGGCGGAGGGTCTCGTGGAGCATATGGACGAGAGAGACCTGGAGGTCCTTCTGAATGTGGAGCGGGATGCCCACGATCACATCCGTCTCGCGGAGGTCAACTTTGGAGAGATTCTGAAGATGCGGGTTCAGGAGCGATTAGCGGAATTCGGGATTAAGGCCACGATCATCGCTAAGAATATCGGATATGAACTGCGCTGTGCCGACCCGATCCCCTTTGACATGGCCTATACACGTGACCTGGGATACTGCGCGGCGAACTACATCCTCAATGACGGAAACGCCGCCGTTGTTTCCATTCAGGGGGGTAATTTCATTCCCCTGAAATTCAAGGACATCGTCAGCCCCGAGACGGGCAGGATGAAGGTCCGTATGGTCAATGTTAACTCCGAGTACTACACGATCGGGCGGCTCTACATGCTGCGGCTCACCCGGGATGACTTTGACGATCCTCACCAGCTCGCCAAGCTGGCCGCCACGGCCAAGATGACGCTGGAAGACTTCCGGAAGCAGTTCTATTACCTGATCGAGAACGACAACCTCTACCGGGTTCCCCGGGATGTCGACCATGTCCCCGAGCAGGGGACCGGGGTGGAAATCGGCTGATTCGAGAGAAAGAGAAAAAATAACGCCCTCCACTACTCATGGAGGGCGTTATTATTTTCGGTAAGAGAATTCGATCAGTTCGGAGCCTTCAGCGGAAGGGGCTGGCCGTCTTTGACCAGCTGTACGGCTTTTGCGAACAGTTCGTGAAACCGCTTATGGGTTGTGGTCGTGAAGACATCGGTTTTCAGACGACGCTTGGTTACAAAGGTCACCTTCGTTGAGGTTTTGTCCACCTTCTCAACCCAGACACCCATCACGGCTCCATACGAGACCAGGTTCATCCCGGTGGACGTCAGCATGTATCCTTCACTCTTGTGCTCTTCAATGGCGTCGGAGCCTTCCCAGCGGAGAACCTTCAGGGAAATCTCCCAGGCCTGATCCACGGTCACCGGGTAAATTTCACTTTCACCCTTGCCTTCGGCTTTGGCTTTTTCTACGTCACTGAGGTTGGAGCAGGAAACGAGAGCGATGAGAGCCAGAATCGCAACCAGACCAGTGGTAAATCTGCGCATCGCGTACCTCCAGAGATTAGATTGATGTCTCTAATAATACAAGAATTGAGGAAAATATTCCTCACAGGGCGGTTGCCATCATTCGGCAAATTCCTCATAGGACGTGAGTTTGAAATTAAAGAAAGCAATTCTGCGTTTTTATATATGTAGGACTGCTAAGTAAAAGAGGTGAATGCCATGGCCATGAAAATTACCGACGACTGCCTCGCCTGTGGGGCCTGTCTCCCCGAGTGTCCCGTGGACGCGATTTCTGAGGGGGATCCGATCTACCTCATTGACCCGGCCATCTGTGTCGAATGTAAAGGGTATGCCGCGGCGCCCAGGTGCGTGGATGCCTGTCCCACGGATGCCATCATTAAGGCAGAGGAAGCCTGAAAGGTATCCACGGGAAGGGAATCAGCGGATTTCCCTGCCAAACGGAACAAGGGCAAGGTGGGCAAGCTTCAGGTGCTGGATGGCGAATGGGATTCCGATAATCGTAACGGCACAGAGGAGGGCGAACATGAGGTGGGTCACGACGATCCAGAAACCACCCAGAAAAATCCACAGCAGGTTCATGATCAGACCAAGACATCCGCTGACCCGTTCCTTCTGAACGACATCCCGTCCGAAGGGCCAGAGGGCCAGAATTCCCATCTTCCAGCACTGGATCCCGAAGGGAATTCCGATGATGGTCAGGCAGAGAAGAAAGCCGCCAAGCATATATTCCAGAAAGATAATAAATCCCCCGAGGATCAGCCAGAGAATGTTTCCAATCAGACTCATGTTTTTACCTCCTGTCGTCTATACGCACAGGGCGAAATCTTGTTCCCCGATTTCAGGTTCTCCGAATAGGCTACAATAGATTTGCCATCCCAATTCCGGAGGTTCCCATGTCTCGCTATCCCGTTTTCCTGATTTCAATGGTTGTTACCCTCGGTCTCTTTGCTGCCCCGACCTTTGACGAGCACTTTCTGGATGAAACGATGCGGATTGACTATTTCCACATCGGGGACAGCCAGGAGGAAATTGTCACCGTGGACCGGATCTATCGTCAGGGAACGTGGGCGGGAAGTGTGACTCAGCTGGAAGACACGTTTGACAATGGGCGTTACTACGTAAAGGTGTACGATGAAGCCGGAACGACTCTCCTCTATTCACGGGGTTTTGACAGCTATTTCGGTGAGTACCAGACGACGGAAGAGGCCGGAAAGGGAATCAAGCGAACCTACCACGAATCGGCTCTCATCCCCTTTCCCCGACACAAAGTACTCGTTACACTTGAATCGAGGGAGACAAAAACCAAGATTCTCCACCGGATCTTTCAATCCGTCATCGACCCGGACGCCTACACTGTCAATCGGGATCCCCTCCTCGACGGTGTGACGGTTTTTCCCGTCCATGTCAGCGGGGATCCCCACGTAAAAGTCGACATTGCCGTCGTCGCGGAAGGGTACACAGCGGGAGAAGCGGCCAAAGTGAAAAAGGACCTCGATCGATTCCGTGAAACCCTTTTCTCCATGGAACCCTACAAGAGCCAGACGAAGGACTTCAATATTCTCGGGGTCTTTTTCCCGTCCGCCCAGAGCGGGTGTGACGAACCAAGCTATGGCTCCTACCGGGCTACCGCTGTTGGCACGACGTTCGATTCCCTCGGTTCGGAACGGTACCTCCTTACCGAAGATAATAGAGCACTGAGAGACATTGCCGCCCACGTACCCTACGATACGCTCTTCATCATGGTTAATTCCGACCGGTACGGCGGCGGAGGCATCTATAACTTCTACTGCACCTTTACTTCGGACAACCAGTGGTTCCCGTATCTCCTTCTTCATGAATTTGGCCATTCCTTTTCCGGTCTCGCCGATGAGTATTACACTTCGTCCACCGCCTACAACGAGTTCTACCCGAAGGGGGTGGAGCCGACGGAGCCCAACATTACGGCACTGCTGGATCCGGCCCATGTGAAATGGAGCCATCTTGTCAAGCCCGGGACGCCAATCCCCACGCCCTGGGAAAAAACGGAGTTTGACGCGATGGATACGGCCTACCAGAAAATACGGCAGGAAATTAATGAAACCCTGGCCCGTATGAAACGGGAAGGCGCACCTGAGGGAGAGATTCAGGCCGTAAAAGAAAAATCGGAACGGCTCTCCAGGGAAAACGCCGAAAAAGCTGATCAATTCCTTGCCTCCAGCAAGTACGTGGGAGTGGTGGGCGCCTATGAGGGGGCAGGTTACAGCTCCGAGGGTCTCTATCGATCCGAAATCGATTGCCTGATGTTCACAAAGGGGGCCAAGCCTTTCTGTGCTGCCTGTGAAGAAGCAGTCCGCCGGGTTATTGCCCACTACACAAAGTAGATGAAGTACATCGGAGCCCATGTTTCAGCTGCGGGAGGTGTGCAGAATGCTCCTCTCAACGCCCACGCCATTGGGGCCAGGGCCTTTGCACTTTTCACAAAGAATCAGCGGCAATGGACGGCAAAGCCCCTGACCGATGACGAAATCGAATCCTTCCGGAATCACTGCCGTGAACTCGGGTATACGGCGGAGCATATTCTTCCCCACGACAGCTATCTGATCAATCTGGGAAATCCCGATCCAGATGGATTGAAACAATCCAGAGATGCATTCCTGGATGAGATGAAACGCTGCGAGCTGCTGGGCCTCACGATGCTGAACTTTCATCCAGGCAGCCACAAGAATGAGATCTCGGAAGAGCAGTGCATGTCAACGATTGCCGAATCGATCAACGGGGCTCTGGAAAAGACCCGGGGCGTAACCGCCGTTCTTGAAGGAACGGCAGGTCAGGGAGGGTACATCGGATACCGGTTTGAGCACCTGGCGGAGATCATCGAGCAGGTGGAGGATAAGAGCCGCGTCGGTGTGTGCCTCGATACCTGCCATCTCTTCGGGGCGGGATACGACCTGCGAACGCCTGAAGCCTATCGGACCACGATGGAGGCCTTTGATCGGATCGTAGGATTACCCTACCTGCGCGGTATGCACCTGAACGATTCCAAAGTGGAACTGGGAAGCCGAAAGGATCGCCACCACAGCCTGGGAGAGGGGCTGTTGGGGTGGGAAACCTTCCGTCTTGTCGTCAATGATCCCAGGCTCGACGGGATCCCTCTGATTCTGGAAACGATTGACGATTCCCTGTGGAAGAAAGAGATCGCGGCCCTCTATGGCATGATTGAAAATCGTGATTGATGTTGCTGTGTCGTGGATCGATAACCTGGAGGCCAACTTTTCGTATAATCATCGAAGAATCCAATCGATTTTGGAGGTTCGCGCCATGAAACGGTATCTACCCATGTTATTCCTGATCCTGATGGTGATGGCAGGCATCACCACCCCCCTTCTCCTGGCCGGGGATTCGGGGAAGGATATCGTGATCGGCAAAGCCTATACGATTTCCTCGAAAATACTCAATGAAGAGAGAACGATCCTGGTTTATACACCTTTCGGGTATGAAAACCCTGAGGTGCGCCTTCCCGTGCTCTACCTCCTGGATGGAGAGGCCCATTTCCATCACATTTCCGGCCTGGTCCAGTTTTTCACCAAGAATGGCCTGATTTCTCCCATGATCGTCGTGGCCATCTCCAATACCGACCGGAAGCGGGATTTTACGCCCACCCGTGTGGAAAAGCTTCCCACCGGAGGCGGAGCCGATCAATTCCTGGATTTTATGGAAAAGGAACTCTTTCCCATGGTGGAGTCGAAATTCAGGACCCAACCCTATCGAATCCTGGTGGGCCATTCCCTCGGAGGTCTCTTCGCCGTTCACGCCTTCCTGAGCCGCCCGAACCTCTTTCAGGCCACCTTTGCCATCAGTCCGTGGCTTGTTTACGATGTCCAGTCCACCATGAATGACCTGAAGGTCTTTGTAAAGAAGAAATCCCCGGGAGAGAGCTTTCTCTATATTTCTACAGGTAATGAGGAACCGGAAGTGGTTCAGAGCGTCAAATCCTTTATCCAGGCGCTGGAAGAAGCAAAAGTTCCAGATCTTGTAGACGTTTCAGAATTTTTTGAAAATGAAAACCATGGTAGTGTCGTGCACCAGAGTGTCTATAACGGCCTTCGTCACTTATACAAGAAATGGCCCATAACCTCTGATCTGGTCAACCTGGGTGTGGAAGGGATCGAAAAAAAGTTTCAAGAACTCTCTAAAGAATTCGGGTATGAAATTCCCATTCCGGAAGGTGTTCTCAATCTGATGGGATATTACCTCCTGGAAATGGACCGGATCGAGGACGCTGTCTCAACCTTTAAGCGAAATGTGGAGCTTTACCCCGAATCCGCCAACGTCTACGACAGCCTCGGGGAAGGGCTGGAAGCCCTGGAACAGCTTGAAATGGCGAAAAAGAACTATATGGAAGCCATTGAACGGGCCAAAAAACTGAAGGATCCCAACCTGCCCATCTTTCGGGAGCACCTTGAACGGGTGCGCCAGAAGCTTGAGAGTGAAATATCTATGGGGGAAAAGAAAATTCTGAAACCCGGGTCCCCTTCGAGCCACCCCATCTATTAACCGGGATAGTAAGCAATTTTCAGGAACGGCTCTTTCGATACACCTCAAAGGTAATGGCTGCGGCATGGCCGTCGGGGTCGACAATCTGTGCCTCGTGAACCCCATCTTCAAGCGAAGCGGCCAGGCTGTGATCTCCCTTCGTCACGCCGGCAAAGCGTTCATCGATGAACCAGTACATGGGTGAGTTCGTGTCCAGGTGGGCTGCACGCAGAACCACCTGCTGAGTTACGCCGTCATAGTCTCGCGGGATCCAGATCCGGCTTCCCGCCAGGGGATAAATGAATTGAAGCGTCTCCTCCCCGGAGAGAGTGGGGCAGGTCCTTTCATGAACAGGCGGCTTGTCCGTGTTGACGCCGGCCATCCGCAGGTAGGCCGAGATCTTTGGCGGAAAGATAAGGCGGGATTCGTGGCGAACCGATTCACTTTGCCAGCACATACTGCACACTTCTTTTCCCGTATGGGAATCCACGACAAAATCTCGATGATAGGGGCAGGGGCGAACCGAGGGGCTTGATCGGGGAGCCAGCACACGGCGGGTTGATGGACAGAACGGGGATGGACGGAACCCCGTATCAGCGCACACTTCAATCGTTGTAAGGTCATGGGAAGGTTCAGGAAACCAGCCCGATTTCCCGGGAAGCCGGTGATAGATCTGAAAGAGCAGAGGGCCGGCTGTCCTGGAGCCGATCAGATTGGCATTGCCCTCCCCGGTAAAATTCCCGGCCCAGACCCCGATCGTCCAGTCAGGACTGACGGCAAGAGCCCAGGCATCCCTCTGATGAAAAGAAGTTCCCGTCTTCCAGGCCAGGGGATGGGCATCATTCATGAGGACAGGAGCATACTCCCACCCGGGCCGCCGAACGTCTCGAAGGATATCCAGAACGAGATAGGAGGCCCCGGGTGAGATCATCCTGTGCTCGGCGGGAACAGGATCCCCTTCGACGACCGTGATTCCTGAAAAGAGACCGCCCCGGCCCAGTCCCCGGTACAGGGCCACGAGATCCCAGAGGCTTGTCTCCCCTCCGCCAACGACGAGCGTGAGGCCATAGGCCGATGGAGGACGCCACAGCGTGGTCATCCCCGCCTCGGCAAGAAAGTCATGGAAGGGAAGTACGCCATATTGGCGCAGGCTAAAGACGGCAGGAACGTTGAGAGAACGGGTGAGAGCCTCACGGACCGTAACGCTTCCGGAGTAGGTGTGTCCCGCGTTGGCGGGCTCAAATCGTCCGAAGCGCATGGGAACATCGGGAAGAAGGGAATCGGGAAGAAGATCACCCTTTTGAATCGACAGAGCGTAAAGAAAAGGTTTGAGAATCGACCCGGAGGACCGGGGAGCCTGGACACCGTCCACCTGTCCCTGGTGGGTGTGGTCATAAAAGGAGTTTGACCCGACATAGGCCCGGACCCTACCTGTTTGGGTCTCCGCTACCAGGAGGGAAAGATTGTGAATCCCCAGATCGGAGAGCTGCTGGCTCCATCGAAGAGCCTCGGATTCCGCCATACGCTGCAGGTCGGGATCAATTGTCGTTTGAATGGTTTCTCCCGGATGGGTTCCCCTCAGTCGAATCGCCAGGTGAGGGGCCAGGGAGGGCATGGCATAGGGGTGAGAAGGAAGCCTTTCCCGGAGGGCCGCATGGTACGTCGAATCATTCAGTATCCCCCGTGAAAGAAGCTTCTTGAGGAGAGTATCCCTTCGCTGAAGAAGGAGATCCCGGCCTTCCGTCATATTTACCGTAGACGGGGAACGGGGCAGGACGACAAGCGCACAGGTTTCCGCCCAGGTCAGATCGTCTGCGTCCTTGCCAAAGAATCGAAATGCCGCGGCACGGATTCCTTCCAGGTTGCCTCCAAAAGGGGCACGATTCAGATAGTGACGGAGAATGTCCTCCTTGGAACTGCGGAGCTCAAGACGGTAGGCCGAAAAGGCCTCCACTATTTTCGACAGGATCGTTCTTGGCCTCGGGTTGTCAATCCGAATCACCTGCATGGTAAGGGTTGATGCCCCGCTTACGATGGCGCCTGTCTGAAAGTTTTGCACGATGGCCCGAACAACGGCAATCGGATCGATGCCGTGGTGGGAGAAAAACCGCTGGTCTTCCGAGGCCACAAGGGCCGAGACCACCTTTTCGGGAAGGGGTCCGGAATCCAGTGGTAGACGCCAGTAGTCGTCTTCGGAAAGGAAGACCTTTAACACCTTCCCGTTTCGATCGAGAACTACCGTGCCGAAGGGAACCTCGCCCAGCCGGACAGGCCAGGTGACCATGGTCAGGATGGAGGCCAGGACGAGACATAGCAAAAGACGCTTCAACGGACGACCACCTCCGGGTTGGGGATCCGGGCATAGAAGCCGTGATCATACATCGTCTCCGCGTAGGTGGGAGGGAAAGTGAAGGTTCCTTTCGTAACCGTGGAGAGCCGGACGAGGAAGTGATAAGTTCGGGTACCGTGAGTCCGATCCATGAACCAGGACACCCGGTCGTCCCGGATGTCCATGTAGGAAAGATCGGTGTTCCCGGGAAAGGCCTCGGCCCAGGCCGGGGCCGCTTCACCGGTCAGACGGGTATTGGAGATCTCCCATCCCGAGGGAAAGATCTGGGTCACCGCCACGTAATCGAGATCCGCCTGAGGTTTCAGGATGATATGTGCGTAAAAGGTGACACCCTGGGAAAGGGCTGCTGGATCGATCTTTTGTCCGTCCTCTGATAGGAATTCCCGTTCCAGGACCATGCCGCGGGATTCTGCAGGTAGATCGGATTTTTCCGGAATCCCCTGATAGACAACCTCAACAAAGAGTGAGTTTTCACACTGTGACTTCACACGGAGAGTCTGTCCGATTCGATCCGTTGCCGGAAGGGTCAGGACGTAGTGGTCGGAAGAGAAGCCGATCCGGGTATCATCCTCGAAGAGTACCTGCCCCCGCATCTCCCGGGTCCCGGGTTTATGATCCGCAATATATTTTCCCATTCCCATCAGCCCCCAGGAGAGGCCATGGGTCGAGAGCCAGGAGGAAGCCTTGAGTTCCTGGTTGATCAGATCGTACAGCTCACTTGCCTTTGCTTCCTCATGGAAGAGGACTACCATCGTGAGAAGGAGGCCCTGATCTCCGACGGCGGAACCAAAACAGCTTCTCCAGGTGGTTTTATCCCTGTCGATGGCCAGGGTGAGGCTCTTCCTCAGGTCTTCCGCGATTTCCCGTGCGCCCGAAAGCTGGTAGGCTCCGGCCAGCATCCAGCGGTCTTGATTGGAAAGCTCCTTCCAGTGATTTTCCCGGATCAGGTTCAAAGCGGACAGGTTGGGCTGACCCGCCAGGGCGAGGATGTATTGCCGGTATACATTGATTCTCCAGGAATCCCCGACGGTGGGATTCAGGCCGGTCTCATGGGTCAGCCAGGTGTCCAGCATCGAGGGTACGGGATACCCGAGACGACGGGCTTCCACAAGGAAGTGGCCCGCGTAGAGGTTGCTCCACATGGAGGCGGAAGAACGCTCTCCCGGCCAGTAGGAGAACGATCCTTCAGGAAGCATGAATCGGGAAAGGCGATGAATGCCGGCGTTGATCCGGTCATCGATCGTCCGCTCGAGCCACATCTTATCCTTCACATCGGGGGCTGCCGAAAGGATATCCTTCAGGTAAAGCTGGGGAAAGACCGTGGATACCGTCTGTTCGATGCATCCGTACGGATAAGCAATCAGCCAGGAGAGATGCCGGCCGATATAGGCGGGTTTGGACGACCAGATTTTTACCTGGGCACTTCGTGTTCCCGCAAGGCCCATTTGAGGAATCGCAATTTCCACTGTTGCATTTGGTTCCAGGACAACTTCCCGGCTTTCGGTCACTGCGGGATGGACAGGCCGTACAGCGATCTCCACGGTTTCATGGACGGTGACACCGCCTCCCGTGGCAGTGACGGTGACCTTTGCCGGACCGACAGCGGAATCGACATTCATCAAGAAGGCAATATCCCCGTCCCCTGTTCTGGGGAGGTTGAGGGTCTTAGCCTTGCCTTCCTTCGGCTTCATCCCCTTCAGATCGGACAGGGAAACCTTGACCTCGCCGACACCATCCCGGGTCGCAAATACGGTTACCGGGAGGGTGAAGGATTCCCCCGGTCCCAGGACTCTGGGAAGGGTGGGCAGAATCACAAGGTCATCCTTGACCCGGATTGATTTTTCCGCAGATCCGTAAGCCCGCGACCTTGCACCCACGACCATGACCCGGACCTGTCCCATGTAGTTGGGAAGGTCGAAGGTGAGGGATGCTTTGCCCTCTCTGTCCAGCCGGACCGGTCCCTTGAAGAGAGATAGGGGAGGGAACCTTCGGACTTTGACGGGAATCGCCTGGCGGGCCTGCCCTTCGCTTAATCCGCCTCCGACCCGGAAGGTCTGAATCGTCGGTCCCCATGCGGCGCCGATCACCTTGTCAAAAATATCGAAGAACGAAATATCCAGGCCGAGCTTCCGGTAATAATACTCCCAGGGATCGGGTGTGGTGAAATTGGTCAGGGAAAGAAGTCCTTCGTCCACGACGGCGACGGTAACTACAGCGGATTTCCGATCTTCACTCTGGATCTCGACCTTCAGGGTGGTATTGGGCCGGATGACCTCAGGAGCCTTGATGTGAAGGTCGAACCGTGTGGACGGCTCTTCAACACGGAGGGGCATGACCCCATAGGTTCTCAGTGGACGGTCATTTACCGTCTGGGCATGAGGCTGGACGGCTTCCGCGAAGACGTAGACGTTGGGTACCATGTCCACCCGGATCGGCAGATCGACCGTGGTTTCGTCTGATTTCATATCTTTTCTCAGGGACGAAAGCCGCGTATCTCCCTTAACAACGCAGACATAGAGCGACCCTTCCGAGGGGGTCTGGAATTTTACATGGGCTGTATCACCGGGACGATAGAGTGATTGATCCGCTTCCATTTTCAGTGTCGTTCCGCCCCGCATGTTGGATGGATCGAAGGCCCAGGCTGAACCCCGCAGGAAAAATCCTGCGGCATGACCCCCCTGGGGATCCACAACCTCGAGCAGATATTCTCCCGGCTCCTCCAGTTTAACGGACACGGGAACCGGTTCGGTACCCGAAACGACATCAAAGGAGGAGGCCAGACGGGTGGACACATCGTCCTTGTATCGAAGGTGGTAATCGGCGGCGGAATCGTACTCCCACCACCAGTATCGTTCGTTGTAGTAGAGGTTTACCTTGAGCTTTTTTCCCTTGGCCAGCTTGCCGTCGGGATTGGCCAGAACCACGGATGTCGTAAGAAGTTCCCCGGTTTTGATCCAGTCAGCGGCCGGCTGATGAAGACCGACATAGGCGGGGTAGGGATTCAGCGTGACAGTCCGGGACTGGGACACCGGCCTGCCCCCCCTCTCCAGTACATCGGCACGGAAGGTCAGGGAGAGGGAAGAGGGAACATCCTCCAGGACTTCGGGAATACAGGTCACCTGCGCCCTGCCCTCCCCGTCCAGGGTTCCTTCTCCCAGGTCCTCCCGGGTAGGTGAAAAAGCCCGGCCTTCATGGGTAAAGGTGAAACCCCGGTAATCTTCAAGGTCGAATGGACGACTTCGGACCTCCGCACGGGCGGAATAGGAAAGCCCCGCTCCGGGAGCTCCAAAGAGGTAGTCGGCTCCAATCTGAACGGGAATGGGCTCCCCGGTCAGGGAGTAGGCGTCCTTGTCTGTGGTCAGCGTTACCTTGATTTTCGGCGGGGCCACGGTTTCGACCCGAAGGTTCTGCTGAGCCACCCTCGTGGTTCCGACCTTGAGATCGGCCCGCCAGAGCCCCGTTGGTGCATCGAGTCCTGTTTCCAGGTGAAAGACGTGAATTCCCTCCATCCCGGTTTTACTCGTCACTTCCTGAACCTTCTGCTGGATCGGGTTGGACAGGATGAGAGTAAGGGGGAGGTCAACGGGCACCTGATCGACACCTTCCCGCACCATGGCCGCCAGGTGGATCGTGTCCCCCGGACGGTAGACGCCGCGGTCCGTGTAGACAAAGGCTCGAAGTCCACCCGAGGTTGAGGTGCGCACACCCTCGATGGGAAAGTCATCCAGGGAGAGGCCATCGGAGGAGAATTTCAGGAGAACATTCTGCCCGTCTTTTTCTCCCACAAGGAGGTGCCCGGACGGCTTCATAACCGCTTCTCCCTTTGCGTCGGTCCGGGTGCGTTCCATGACCTGGTTCTGGTAGGAGTACATTGTGAGGGAAACGTCGGGTTCCGGTTTCCCCGTGAGAAGGTTGGTCGAATAGATAAGAAGAGATTGACGATCCCTGACAGCCATCAGGCCGATGTCGCTGACCAGGACCGGTTTTGTGACCCTGCCGTGCCGATAGTAATATCCACCCGAACAGGGATGCTCATAGTAATAGCGGTAGTCGTAGCGGTTACGGTCCCAGCCGGAACAGTCGTAATCGGTATCCTCCCGTGTAAAGGAGAGGGAGACAATAAAAGTTCCGCGCCCCAGCCCGGTAAAGAGGGGTTCCAGGTCGAGATCATGCTTTTGCCACGTATTCTTTTGATTCTGGATGTTGAGTTTTTTTGATACGACAACATCTCCCACACGGGAAAGTTCATAAAAAGATTCTGTCCGATCCTCCAGATCGTTGACCTGAAGAAACTGACCGATATTGTCCGGAAAGACCCGGTAAACCTCAAGCTGGAGCCGATTGAGGTTCATCGTCTTGAAACTCAGACGTTCCTTTGCGGAAGAGGTCAGGTAGACTCCCCTGGAAGTGAAGGCGACATCAGGCTTCATATCCTCAAACCGGATGAGCTTGGTTACGCCTTCAGTTGTGGATCCTCCCCAGATGTTGGCGATACCCGGCAGGATTTCCAGTGAGTAATCCTTTTCCCGTTCAAACGGGCCGGTAATGAGGATCATCGTTCCGCGGGCCGTGACCTTGAGGGGAAGATTCGGTGTCACCGAAATATAGGCGGTGTAATCGGCTGTCTCTTTAAGAGGTTCGGTGAAGTGGGCCTGGACTCCCATCTGACCCTCTTCCTCCAGGGTGGACCACGAGCGGACGGCCATGGCCTGAACCGGTTCAAGCGTAAAAGTTTTTTCTACGGTCTGAATCAATTCCAGTGGATCTCCGGGGACGATAACCTTAAGAGACTGGGATTTGTCGCCCCTTCTGATCTCCGCCGTTTTTCCGCGATAGACCGGTCTGGTTCCCTCCTGTTTCCAATCACAGGATGGCTGGACGGATGCTTTCAATACATCAAGGGGAACAGGATGGACAAAGGTAAGGGTCAGATTTAACGTCACCCGGGTGGGATCGCCCGGTTTTACCGGAAGAAACGAGACTTCCTGAGCCACGAGTTCATTTCCGGGAGTCGTAAAGGAAAAGGAAAAGGGAGCCATCCGGGAGAGAGAGCTGGACACCCTGGAGAGGTTGAGTGTGGCATGATAGGTAGTTTTTGGCTTCAGAGGTTCGTAGGGTTCGCAGATGATCGTCCGGGTGTCCATCCAGGAAATGGCTCCGCGAATTGCCGGATCAAAGGCGAACAGATCGGAAGAGGCGGCCGTTCCACCGGTGATCCCGGGAAGAGGTTGAACAAACCGTACAGCAATCCGGGAAGTGAGAGAGAGGTTTCCGGATGTAGCCTCTTCAATAACGCCTTTCCATCGCCGTCCCACATCCTGACCGGAGAGTGGGAGAGAGGGATCCGTCAGGGTGGTCTCACCTGCAGGACCGCAGCCCAGGATCGACAGCATACAGACCAGGATGGAAGCAGTGAATAGCGATCTCATGGTTTACCCCCGAACTTGGTATCGTTACAACAACTCTCCCTGATCTTCCGGGAAAGGAATAGCTCTGAATCGATGGCTACCTTCACATGGTTGGAATATGGTGTTGTCATGGTCGCACTCTCCCCGGTATCTTCACTTCCATGATGCATCAGGTTCATCACGGGACGATGAAGCCTGTGTGAACGGATTGTGCGGCCGGGAGCCGGGTACCCTCCGGATCCGGTACTGCGACAGTCTACAGCCGGCCGTTCACCTCATGGGAATATAATAAGAAACGACAGGGTACCTGAACCCATCGAAATCATAGCACATCAGAAACCTCACCCTGTTCAGGCCGTATAGTCCCAGGGAGGTACATCATGAAACACCTCATCCAGGTCCGAATCACCGGAAACCGAGTTCCGATAGCCCTTGCCGTCCTGCTGTTTCTTTCCGGCTGTTCCTCCCTTCAGGTTGAATCGGTACGGGAATCCCTGGACACGGGGGGGAAACTGAGTCACGTCCTCGTGGATGCTTCCTTTCCTTCCCTGAAGGATAGAGTTTCTGCGGAACAGGCCCTTCTACGGGAAATGAGAGAGGAAAGTCTGGAAGCAACATCGCTTACAACGTGGCTGAAGGAAGAGGCATTAACCCCGGAAAACTTTTCCCGGGTAATTGAGAATCAGGACATTGATGGAATTCTGGTGGTTTCTGAAGGAGAAATACGAACCATCCTGGATGCCCATCCCGATCTGGTGACAGAAGAGGATAGGGATAAGACCCTGCACGTGGCCATCTGTAATCCACTGGACTTTGACGGCCGGTACATGACTCCCCGCCCGGAAAAGTTTGAGGCGGAGGGGGGAAACGAGGTCGAGCTCGTCACTCTCTATTACCTTCTCCTGGATGCCCGAACCGGCCAGGTGGTGTGGAGGGCACGGGCCATTTCCCAGGGTAGACCGGATGGGCGCGGAGCTGTGGCCAGGGATCAGAGCCGGGGAATCATCAGAAAATTGAAAGAGGACGGAATTCTCAGCCGCTGATGAACGGGATGCAGGTGGTACACGATCCTTTAATGGTTTCTTTTCGGGTCGATTTCTCCCTGGATCGGGCGGCTTAAGACCTCATCGGCTTCATGGGATTTTATGGCGTCGAGCGATACGGGGGTCACGACATAGTGCGTGTACCCCTCTTCCGCGGCAACGACATGGATGAAATCGAGCAGTTCGTCCTTGGAGGAGAAAGGACCGAACTTGGGTTGAGAGGTAAAGCGGTCAGATTTCATTTCCCTGAGGTTGGAACCGCTGATACTGGCTTCGAGTATTTTTTTTCCGGAATTATCGATCGATGTATAGAGAAAGAGAGAGATCTTCCTTTCCTTCTTTTCCTTTTTTCTTCTTGGCATGGTGTCCTCCCGGGATGTGCTCACCCACAGGGTATACCATCCCCGGGTAGAATTCAATCGCCCCCGGAACGGACCGGATAGGAGAGGCGGGTGGTGAGGGTGAAGCGCAGGGCGAGACCGATGTCCCGGTCATCGATCCGGTTAAAGCGGAAGTCCCCCTTGAGGCGGACAAGGGGCGTGATCTCCCGCTCCAGGCCGACCCCGATTTCCGCGTACTTCCTGGATTGCCGGTACACATCGGGATTGTCACCCCAGGATGCATAGTTCCGATCCCCTTCGTAGGAGAGAAAGTCCTCTCCCTTCCACCAGGTCGCGAAGAAGGTCAGGTTCCGGAAGGGGGAAACCTCCAGGTTGGCCAGCAAACCCGAACCCTCCGGGGGGCGATCGGGGTAGGCGGGATCGATCGTGATCTTACTCCCAAGGTAATGAAACTGAAGGGAAGATGAGCCCACAACGGGAAGGGAACCGTGAAGTCGAAGGCCGAGGGCTCCCACATTGTTGTTGATCACGCGACCGACCCTCGTCAGTTCACCCCCCTGGTGCCACCAGTGCCACTGGAAGGATACGTCCAGAAAGGAGGCGAAAGTAAAGCGTGTCACGAGACCTGAATCGAAAACTTCACGCTGGTCGGGCGTACAGAGCTTCTGCCAGTCAATGAAGAAATGAACGTGATGCCGGGATGAGGCATGGGTCCAGGAGAGCCCCGACTCGACGGGACGGGTCAGTTCCAGGGTTGACACCTGGATGGGTTCCAGGTATCCGTGGCGCTTTTCCGGAACATAATTACCGAGGATGAACGTGGAATGGGACGTTTCCCAGGCAAAGGAAATATAGGGCCAGGTGTCCTCCATGAAATCATCGCTTCCGTGGCGTCGATTAGCCCAGAGTCCCAGGGTCAGTGCATGGGTTTCCGAGAGTTTGGCTTCCCCCAGGGCGGCCAGCCAGGCTCCAAAGATGGTTTCACCCTCCCGGTAGTCCCCTTCAAACTCGGTGTTGTCTCCATAGAGGGTCACGATTCCCTTCAGAGAATAGTCCTGGGCGGGGAGAAGGGATGGTGTCATCAGCATCATGAAAATAAGGGAAATCAGACAGGGGCGCATTCGGAAGGGCGGGTTCATGGGCCTATTATCTCAAATCGAACAAGAAAGGGTTTCCATAAAAAAATCCCCGCCCGAAGGCGGGGATAAGAATGATTCTGTATGCGGATTATTTCAGGCCGCGACGTACCAGGAGTGGATCGATGGAAGGTTCAGCGCCCCGAAACTTGACGTAGAGTTCCATGGGATCCTGTGTTCCCCCCTTCGAGAGGATGTATTTCCGGAACTTGGTTGCGGTTTCCCTGTCAAAGAGGCTGGTTTCCCTGAAAGCCTGGAAAGCATCGGCGTCCAGGACTTCGGCCCAGAGATAGCTGTAGTATCCAGCAGCATAGCCGCCGGCAAAGATGTGACTGTAATAGGGACTGCGGTATCGGACCACGATCTCGGGAATCAGGCCGATCTTATCCATTGACTGGTTTTCGAAATCGGTGGCCGAAAGTTCGGTTGATTCCGTCAGGGTATGCCAGTCCATGTCCAGGAAGGCCGCGGCGAGGAATTCCGTGGCGATGAATCCCTGGTTGAACTGGTTGGTTTTCTGAATCTTCTCGATCAGCTCATCGGGGATGGGCTCCCCGGTTTGGTAGTGCCGGGCGTAGGAGCGCAGGACTTCCGGCTCCAGGGCCCAGTTTTCCATGATCTGGGAAGGAAGCTCCACAAAGTCCGTGGCCACGTCGGTACCGGACAACCGTTCATAGGTGCAGTCGGAGAGAAGACCGTGGAGGGCATGTCCGAATTCGTGGAAGAGTGTGGTGACCTCTTCCAGCGTCAGAAGAGAGGGGCTTTCCGCCGTCGGTTTCGTGAAGTTCCCCACGTTATAGATGATGGGGGAGATGTTGGTTCCGTTTCGTTTGGACTGCTTCCGGAATGCGCTCATCCAGGCTCCGCCGCGTTTGCTGTCCCGCGGGAAGTAGTCGGTGAGCAGAATCCCGATATGGGATCCGTCAGCATCCTTCACCTCAAAGGTCTTAACATCGGGGTGGTAAACCGGGATGTCATGGCGCTCCTCGAAGGTGATCCCGTACAGCTTCGTAGCAGTATCGAAAACACCTTTGATAACGTTTTCCAGTTTGAAGTAAGGTTTCAGCTGTTCATCTTCTAGATCGTACTTGGCTTTTTTCAATTTTTCTGCATAGTACCACCAGTCCCACGGCTCCAGCTTGAAGGTTCCGCCTTCGTCCCGGATCATCTTCTGGAAGGTTGCGGCATCTTCTTTTGCCTTCGCCAGGGCGGGATCCCAGACCTTGTTCAGGAGGTCGTACACCTTCCGGGGTTCCTTGGCCATATTTTCATCCAGGATATAGTGGGCGTAGGTGGGAAAACCCAGCAGGTTGGCCTTTTCCACGCGGAGGTTTGCAATACGGGTCACAATGTCCTTGTTGTCAAACTCGTCATTGTGGTCCCCCTTTGTGATATAGGCATGAAACATCTTTTCCCTCAGGTCCCGGCGGTCGGAAAACTGGAGAAAGGGGATCAGGCTGGGTTTCTGGATCGTGAAGACCCACGTTCCTTCCTTTCCGCGGGCAGCGGCTTCTTCCGCGGCAGCCTTCACGACGGCGTCCGGCAGTCCGGACAGGTCGGATTCGTTATCGATGACCAGTTCAAAGGCGTTGGTTTCCTTCAGGACATTTTCTCCAAACTTTACAGAAAGGAGGGAAAGCTCCTTGTTGATTTCCCGGAGCCTGGCCTTCTTTCCTTCGTCCAGGTTGGCGCCGCCCCGGACAAAATCCTTGTAATACTTGTCAAGAAGCATGGCGTCCTCGGGAGAGAGGGCCAGGGTGGCCTTCCCATCATAGACAGCCTTGATTCGATGAAAAAGCTTATCGTTCAGAAGGATGTTGTCCGAGTGCTCGGAAAGCATGGGGGCAACGTCCTGGGCGATCTTCTGCATGGCCTCGTTCGTGTTGGCGGAATTCAGGTTAAAGAAGACGTTGGTAACCCGGGTCAGAAGATCCCCACTGTGCTCCATGGCAACCAGTGTGTTCTCAAACGTCGCCGGATCCGGGTTGGCCACAATGGCGTCGATGTTCTTGATCTGTTCCTCCATGCCCTTTTGTATCGCGGGCATGTAGTGCTCTTCTTTAATCTGTTCGAAAGGGGGCACACCGAACGGTGCGTCAAATTCGTTCATAAGGGGATTGGTCTCCCTGGTTGTACAGGATCCTGCAATGAGGGCGAGGATCAGGAGCGATAAGATCTTTTTCATGAAGAGTCTCCTTTTGCTCTGAGGAATTCGAGGGGAAGGCCAAGAGCCTGAGATTCTTGCCTCCCTCTCGCAGTTGTACGAAAAAAACAGGAATCGGGTTTCGTTGTTGTACTGTCATGAATGGGAATTGTATCAGGGTCATGGAGAAAGGGAGGATCAGTCTTTTACATCCAGGCCGACCCGCTTGAAAATTCGCAGGTATCGGGGATCGGTCCGTAGCGGGTCGAAGGCCGGTTCCAGATAGATCCAGGTCACGTAAAGATCCTTCTCGGAAAAGGACCGGTCAAGCCATTGGATGGCTTCATCCTTCTCTCCGAGAGCCGCATATAGAAGGGCGATCAGGGAGGGATAGGAAATTTCAGAAGAGTCATACTCTTTTATTAGGGTATCAAGAATGTCGTGCGCCTGTTTACGCTCTCCCATGGATGTGTAAATATATGCACGGATCGTATCTTTAAAGGCACTCCAGTAGGGTGTGTAATCTTTTTCGAGGCCGACTTCCGCAAGGGCTTCTTCGTACCGTTGCTGGTGCATAAGTACGAGACCCAGGGTCATGTGGGTGCCAATGAAGTTCGGATCCTGTTTGACAATCTCGCGGAACGCGCGCTCCGCCATCCCGTATTCCCGCCGATAGTGATACGCCTCGGCGAGCATGGAATGGATCACGGGGGAAAGGGGGTCCAGATCAAACGCCAGCCTGGCTTCCCTCAGAGCGCCATCCAATTTATTCGTGCTGATCAGGTGGGATGCGTACCATTGATGGAGGGTCGCGTACCCCGGCTTCAGCCGTGCCGCCTGCTCAAATTGCCGGGTGGCTTCATCCCAGTCCCAGTTCCAATCGGACTGGACCACACCCAGAGCTGCGTGGGCTTCGCCCAGAGTGGGATCGAGATCAAGAGCTTTCCTTGCGTACATCTCAGCTTTTGGATAGGCTTCGTCCCCGGACAGGCCACCAATGCTGGGAAGGACGACATAGGTTTCGGCCAGCCCCAGGTAGGGCAGGGCGTAGGTAGGATCTTCATCGAGGGCCTGTTCGAACAGATCCTGTGCCTGCAGGATGTCCTCTTCCGTTCTGAGATTCCAGTAATACCGTCCCTTCAGAAAGAGGTGGTAGGCCTGGGGGTTCAAGGTGGACGGTGCAAGGACCGGGAAATCCTCCTTGCTTTTCATGTGAATTTTCATGTTGCGGACCACGTTTCCCGCAATCGATTCCTGGATCGTAAAGACGTTATCCCTTTTCATCGTGAAGGTATCCGACCACACATGGAATCCATCGGACGCCTGAATAAGCTGGACAGAAATCTTCAGGGTGTCTTCTGCCTCCCGGACGCTCCCCTCCAGAATCATGGAAACACCCAGCTTGCGTCCAATCGTACGAATATCGATGTCACGATTCTTAAACACGAAAACGGAGGTACGGGCGCAGACTTTCAAACCCCGAACCCTTGTCAGTGCGTCGATCAGCTCCTCCGTCATTCCATCGGTGAAGTAGTCGTCGTCAGGATCAGGTGTGAAGTTTTCAAAGGGAAGAACTGCAATCGAGTCGGTCCACACGGAATGGTCGCGGGTCTCCGGGGGAGAGGGGGCAGGGGAGAAGAAAGAGGAACGTTTGCTGAACAGGAAGGCCAGGATGACAACTACGATCATGCCCGCAATGGCAAGGAGAACGATCCCCCGGTAGACTCTTCTTGCCTGTCTCCGGGAGACCGATGGTTCCATCCTGGTACCGGGTCCCGATCGCGATGGTTCCACAAGCCAGGGAAGGGTAATTGAATAGAGTTCGATGGGCGTCTCGATGTTTTTGAGTTTTTGAAGGCCCAGGGAGTCCATCGGGAGGTTAAGAATTTTTGTAATCTGATCGCGGACCTGCTTCGTGATCACTATGCCTGCCGGGGGAGCGAGGGGTTCGATGCGGGCCGCGACATTGACCGTGGTGCCGTGGAGATCGTCACCCTGGTAGATCACATCTCCCGCGTGGATCCCGATCCGCAATATGATCCTGTTTTCCAATTTCTCTTCACGATTTCGATCATGGAGTCGGGTCTGAATCGCCACCGCACACTCCACGGCGTCCACAGAACTCCCGAATTCAACCAGAAATCCGTCCCCCATGGTGCGGATTTCACGGCCCCGAAATTCATTCAGAGCGGATCTGACAATCGCACGATGCTCCTCCAGGAGCACCATGGACTTCGATTCATCCTTCTCGGTGAGAGAAGAATACCCTACCAGGTCGGTAAACATGATGGCGGCCAGTTTCCGTGAGGGTCTCATTTCCATCCGGATCTCCAGACCCGGGTGTTCCAGAAAGGCCAGGACGAAGGGAAATGGCGAATCATACTACTTGAGTCCCAGGGTCTCTCCCCGGGTCAGGCGTTCAACCGCTTCCGAGAGGCGTCGGCGCTTCGTCTCTTCTCGCACTGCCGATGTGATCCAGAGAATATAGGTGCGGCGATGGGAGGACGCGAGCCGGGTAAAGTGCTCCCATGCCGGCGGATGGGACTTCAGAGCATCGGCAATCCAGTCCGGTGTGGTAACCTCCCTTCGGCAAGGTTCAACGTGAGCCTGCGGTTCCGGTTTGTGAATCCAGGGCTCCACATGTCGCAGGCCGGCCTGTGTGAATCCCCCCTGATTCAGTACCCGCCGGGCCCTTCGGCGGTTGGTGGGGCTCCATTGACTCCCTTCTCTGCGAGGAGTGAATTTCCGCAGGTATCGATCATCATCCACCCTGCGGACAATTGAATCGATCCAGCCGAAGGCGAGGGCTTCTTCCACGGAATCTTCGTAGGAAATGGTCGGGTGATTCGTATGTTTTTTAAAGCAGACCAGCCAGATCTCCCTCTCGGAGGCATGGTGACGGGTCAACCAGGTTCTCCAGGATCCCCGATCGGGGCAATGAAGAGAGTTCTCGGGAAGGGACATCAACCCTTATTTTAACACGCTTTTTTCGCTGTTCCTCTGGACCGTGGAGGTCGGTTGGACATCCTCGCCCTTGACAGGGATGAATTTTTGCGCCATAGTGTATATGTGTGATATATACAGTATAAACGATACGAACAGAAAATACGGTTGACCGTCGGGAGAAATCGATGAAGATCATTATCGCCAATGCCTCGCCCGATCCCATCTACGAGCAGATCGCCCGCCAGATCAAAAGCCAGATCATCTCCGGTGAGCTCGAAGAGGGCGAACCTCTCCCCTCCATTCGGAAGCTGGCCCGGGAGCTTCAAATCAGCGTGATCACGACCAAGCGGGCCTATGAGGAGCTGGAGAGAGAAGGCTTCATCGACACGGTGGGAGGAAAGGGAACCTTCGTGGCCTCCCAGAATCGTGAGTTTCTGAGAGAGAAAAAGATGAAGCTCGTGGAGGAGAAGCTGGCTGAAGCGGTGGGTGAGGCTCGCGTGTTGGGAATCGAACTTCCCGATCTCGTGGAGATGCTGGAACTCCTTTACGGGGAGGAGGAATAATGGAATTTGCACTTGAAGTGAACGGGCTGCGGAAAAAGTACGGAACGTTTTCATTGAAAAATGTCACCTTCGCCCTTCCCAGAGGATACATCATGGGGCTGATCGGACCGAACGGCGCGGGAAAGACAACGATCATCAAACTCATCATGAACCTGATCCGCCGGGAGGGCGGGGATATCCGTCTCTTTGGTATGGATACTGTGGAGCGCGAGGCCGAGATCAAAGCCCGGATCGGTTTTGTCTACGATGTCCCTGCCTTTTACCAGGATATCACCCTCCGTGAGATTTCCCTTGCCATCGCTCCTTTCTACGTGAAGTGGGACGATGCGCTCTTTTGTAACCTTGTTGAGCGTTTTGAACTTCCCCTTGCGAAGAAGTTCAAGAAGCTTTCCCAGGGCATGAAGACAAAGTTTGCTTTGACCCTGGCTCTTTCCCACGACGCGGATCTGATTCTTATGGACGAGCCCACGACGGGTCTCGATCCGGTTTTCCGAAGGGATCTTCTCGGTCAACTCAGGTCCATCATGGAAGACGAAGGGAAGTCCATTCTCTTCTCGACCCATATCACCCGGGATCTGGAAAGAATCGCCGACTACATCACCCTGATTCAGGATGGTGCCGTACTCTTCTCCTCTCCGACGGATGACATTCTGAGTCACTGGGCTGTGGTGAAGGGATCGGAGGAACTTCTTCCTGTGGACCGTATTTCTTCCATTGAAGGTGTGCGAAGAGGAACCTATGGCACGGAAATGCTGATTTCCGACGTGGAGGCGGAACGAGGCCACTTACCCGAAGGTGTCGTGATCGAACGTGCCTCGCTGGAGGAAATTATGGTCTTCAAGAAGGGAGAACAGCGCCATGCTTCGTAAGATCCTGCTCTATGAATATCGCATGAACCGGACAAATCTGTTTATTAATGGAGGGCTTTATCTCTTCTATTTCGCAGGGCTATCCTTTTTTGACATGTCGGCCACGCTCTATGTATCCATCTGCGGTCTCATGTCCACCATGCTCCCCGTTACATGCCTCACGAGAGAGGATAAGTTCGGGGCCGGCAGCCTCATCGTCAGCCTTCCGATCACGCGGCGCACCATCTGGAACCACAGGTATGCGGCCGCCTGGATCTCGGCGGGTATCATGATGACCCTGGCCCTGGCCATCGGATGGCTGAACCCATGGGCCCGCGTGGATCTGAGCGGCGCCCTGACTCTGCCGGGCATCCTCCTGGCCCTGGGTTCACTGGCTGCCTTCCTGGCTCTGCTGATGCCCTTTCTGGTCCGATACGGATTCAAGGGACTCTTCTTTTCCCTTATTGGGGCCCAGTTGGTCTCCGTTCTTCTCTTTCTCCTCACGATCATGCCGGGTACTCGACGATATGTGGGGGGAGGCGTGGATGGAATCGTTCACATGGCTCGATCCATGCGAGCCATGAGTGATGATCCCGCCTATCTTCTCTCCATGGGATTCATCATTCTCGGTCTGATCCTCGTCACCTATGTCATGTCCGGCTGGCTCTATGCCCGCAGGGAACTCTAAGGAGAATCTCAATGGAAAATGTGCTTGAAATTCAGAATCTCAGAAAGGAATATGAGGGATTTACCCTCAGCGATGTCTCCTTCTCCATCCCGAAGGGATATATCATGGGTCTTATCGGTCCCAACGGAGCGGGAAAGACAACGATCATCAAACTCATTCTGAACCTTATCCTTCGGGACGCCGGTGAAATTCAAATTTTTGGAAGGGACAATCGAGCCGACGAGATCTCGATCAAGGATCGCATCGGATTTGTCCATGATGCTCCCATATTCTACGACTACCTTTCGCTTCAGAAGATTGCTTCGATTATTCGTCCGTTTTATTCCCGATGGGATGATGAGATCTTTACTCGATTGAGTGGAGAATTTGAACTTTCCCTGAAAAAAAAGTTCAAGGACCTTTCGCGTGGGATGAAAATGAAGTTTGCCCTTGTCCTTGCCTTTTCCCATCATGCCGATTTCATTATCATGGATGAACCAACTTCGGGGCTCGATCCTGTCTTTCGGCGGGAACTTCTGGAGCGGCTTTCCGAGATGCTGCAGGATGAAGAGAAATCGATCCTCTTTTCCACTCACATCACCTCCGACCTGGAACGGATTGCGGATTACATTACCTTTATCAAAGATGGAAAGATTGTATTTTCCACCTCAAAGGATGAAATTCTGGATCAATGGGGGGTTGTCCGGGGGGGGAACGATCAGCTGAATCCTGAGGTTCAATCCCTTCTCCAGGGATGTCGGGTGGGTGAGTTCGGATTTGAGGGAATCACGTCCGATGCGGCATCCGCCCGACGTTTGCTCAACGATCGCGCCGTGGTTGAAAGGGCGACGCTGGATGACATCATGTTTTTTATTGTCAAAGGAAAGGACGGAGATCATGGGTGCCCCTGACACATTTCCCGATCCCCGTGTCGTGGGGAGGATGCCATGAACGCATGGAATCTTGTTCGGAAAGATCTGATTCTAATTCTGAATAGCCATGCAACCTGGTGGATCCTCGGCACCTACTGGATTATCCTGGCTGTGTTTAAGGCCCCCTTTCAGACAAAGGGACTTCCCGAAGTGGCCAATATCCTCGTGGCCTTCGTCGTGACGGCGGTTCTGGGTGCGATAGGAGAAGCGGCTGAGGTTCGGCATCGGACCGAGATTCTCTACCTGAGCCTTCCCATTCGGCGCAGAACGATGGTTCTGGGAGGAATCCTGTCCACCGTCATGGTAATCATACTGGGCGTGTTCTACACCTTCATCGCCACTGCCCTGATCGATCGTCTTGCTCCGTCCGGGCTTCTTGTGGGAGCCGGCGTGATGCGGTGGCAGGAAATGCTGTTTGTTTTCGCCATGGTCCTCTTTGCGGCCCTTTCCAGTGCCCCTCTCCATTACCGCTATGGTTCCCTTTCTCAGAAAAAGCTTCTCAACTTATTTGTCATCTCGACGGTTATGCTCATCTGCTTTGGCGCCATCCCCTGGTTGTTGGACCATCTCTTCGGTGTCACCCCCTCGCTGGCGGACTTCCGGACCTATGGGCCCTTCGCCCCTGCAGTTCTGGCCATCGAGGTTTTCGGACAGGGGAGAGCTCTCTTCATTATTTGTCTTGCCGGGCTGGCAATGGTGGGAGCTTCCCTTGCCCTTTCCATCCATTTCTTTGAAAGGAGAGACCTGTGATCTCCGCCCTTCTCCATAAAGACTTTGCCGTTTCCCGTGGTTTCCTGTGGATCATCCTGCCCTTCTACCTGCTCTATGCGGCGATCTTTTTCAAAGTTGCCGGGGTCTATCTTCTGGTCAACATGGCCTTCACGCTCTTTCTTTCCGTGGGAGTCATTCTGATCGATGATCGATACGATGCCGATCTCTATCTGCTCAGTCTTCCCGGAAAGCGGGACATGCTGGTCCGAGCCCGCTATCTCTCTTCCATCCTGGTAACGCTTGCGGGCCTTCTGACCTGCCTTCTCTATGGTCTTCTTCTCGACCTGATCATCGAAAAGGAGAAGATGAACTTTGATCCCGTTGCTTCGCTGGAGGGCATGGTGGCCTTTCTCGTGGTTCTTCTCCTCTTCCTGTCGATCTTCTATCCCCTCTATTTCCGGCTGGGTCCATGGAGGGCTCTGGCTGCCATGTCCACCCTTCTCATTATCCTTTTCGCTTCCGTGTCCGTCATTCTCTATCTTGGGGGATGGGTCGCGGGAAAGGCGGGATTTACTGTTCCTGCATATTTTTTCAAAGATCCTGCGATGGCTCTGGTCGTCTGGATCGCCCGGGGAATGGAGAAGCTCGGCGTACCCCTCTTCCTCGCCATCACGGGATTGTGCACCCTCGCCGTGGTCTGGATCTCCATCCATGTCTCGGTGCGATTGTATGAGAAGAGAGAATTTTAATGCGACGTATACGTAGAAAGAACAGGAAATCCCTGGAAGAATTCCGAAACAGAGGAAAGGATTATGGAATACTCAACATCCTGGCTTGAAACGACGCAGCGGGATTTTACCCTGGGAAGAAGCCGGCTCGGGGATTCCGAATGCCGCCGTCTCCATCTCGATCTCTGGGAGCGGGCAGCTATGCGGATTCATCAGTTCAGTGGATCCTGCGATACCTGCCGTCAGACTCGAATCATTGTGAGCCAGCTGGCAGCGGATTGTGTCCATGACGTCCCCTCCGGGGAAAAGGCGAAGGAATGCCATCGAATGCTCGATCACGTTCTGACGCATCTCCACCACACGCATCGCCTCATCCAGGGAGGTCACTTCACCCTCAACGGACTGATTGCGGGAACCGCCGCAGGAATGACTCTTGAACTTATCCTGCTCCACCCCATTGCAGGAATACCGATCTGGTGCGGAACCCTCATCGGATTGGGCCTGGGCTGGCTCACCGGTCTGCTCCTGGATCTGGAAGCCCAAAGGGACGGCAGAATCCTCTAACGATACGATTCAGTTCTTTTGTAAATATTCAAAATTGTAAACCTGAACGGACCTTTCCCGTATCATGGAATGGTTGAGGAATATTCCTCTTCGAATCAAGGGAGGTTCGAACATGAAGAAAATGATCTTGGGATTCCTGAGCATATTTATCTGTGTTGCCTGTGCAACCCAACAGGAATCGGTCAGTGATGTTTATATTCGGCATGTCTTCTACAAGATCGCCGGGACGGGAGAGAGAACCGTCGACGTGGATCCATCGAGTGAAATGTGGATCGGAGCTGATAAAATCCGATACAGCACTCCGGGTTGGACCCTGATCCTTCACAGGAATGAACAGAAGATTTTCTTCCTGAATATGAAGGAAAAGACCTACGTTGAGGCCTCCCTCCCTTTGGACACCGCCCACATCCTCTCGGACGACATCATTCGAACGATGGGAAAATATCCCACCACGGGAGAGGTGACGGATCTTGGAAAGACGAGGGAAATATTGGGGAAAACCTGTGACGGGTACAGGATCCGTTCCTGGGTGGAATCGTCAGGGAAGAGCTTCCAGGAAAAGGAATACATTGTATGGGCGATGAGGGATGGCGGGTTTGATATGAGCCTGCATGATCAGTTACTTCGAAACCTGAGAAAGATCTATTCGAGAACAGACCAGTTTCAGGAGGAGCTGTCCAAGATCAGGGGGTTTCAGCTCGGTCTCGAATCCACGGAGACAAGGTACCCAAGGTGGGAGGAACTGGCTGTGGAGTTGACCCGGAAACGGCCCCCGGCCGGAATTTATGATGTTCCGAAAGATTTTACGAAAAAGAAGACCATAGACCTGGACGATCTATCCTGAACTGTAAGGGGATACGGACTTCAGCCCGCAGGTGTTTTGAGGAATGTATTGTATAACAATAATTAATTATTGACAAACGATAAATTTTATCCTATTGTAAGGGTGAAGTCTTTCGCCGGGAGGTATCGATGATCACATCGGATCGTTTGTCGACAGTGGTTTTTATTCAATGGGGCCTTACTCTGTTCTACTACTTCATCATGGTGGTCTGTATCCTGGTTTTCTGGGGTGTTCTGGCGGCCATGTTTAAGCCGGAAATCGCAAAAGTCGGCCTTGGCCACGACTTTGGACTGACCTACCGGATGGTCTCCCCGGACCTTGACCCATTTCTTGAGGTAAAGGAAGTTCATCCGGCCATTACGGATGTCAAAATAACCCCGCTCATCGATGTGGAGTTTCGGCCGGCAAAACGCTGGGTCATTCTAGTCTATGGCATGTTTCTGATGGCCACCCTGCTCATTGGGCTCTGGATTGTAGCCCTTCTCAGAAATTTTATGGGTTCCGTCCGGGAGGGGACTCCGTTTCTTCAGATAAATGCGAACAGGATTCGATGGGTGGGCTGGCTGATTATTGTCTATCAGATCATAAACTTTTCAGTCGGCGTATCGATTCTGTGGCTTTTCCGTCAGCCCCTGTCCCTGGCACGGGCCTCGCTTCAGGCGGATTTTCTGCCGCTGATCGACCGTTTGCAAGGCTCGATCAAAATCATATTCGTCGGGGCCATTATTCTGGTTATCGCCAAGGTATTTCAGGTCGGGGTCAGGCTCCGGGAAGAGCAGGACCTGACGGTATAGGAAGACGGCAATGGCCATAATTGTCAATCTGGATGTCGTGCTCGCTCAAAGGAAAATGAAGCTCTCCGAGCTCTCCGATCGTGTGGGGATCACTCTGGCCAATCTCTCAATCTTAAAGCAGGGGAAGGCCCGGGCCGTTCGTTTTTCCACCCTGGGTGCTCTCTGCCGGGAACTTAAATGCCAGCCCGGCGACCTTCTGGAGTACAATGAGCGGGAGGCCGAAAACACGGATTCGGATGAATGAATGGCTGTCTCCATGCGTATTTGTTACGGGAGGTAATCATGAAATGCAGGATGTGCGGTCAGGAGTTTCCCTCGGTACACTATTTTCAGACATCCCGGACCTGTACCTCGTGCTATAGATCCCTTTCACCTGGAGAACAGAAGAAGGTTCAGAAGGAAGACGCCCCCGACCTGAGCCATGCCGATGCCCGGCCTGTATCCATTGATGGAAAGGACCTGGTTTGCCCCTTCTGCGGGAACGATACCTTCTGGGCCAGACAGACTCTCATGAACACAAGGGGTCTCACCTTTGCCGGGCTGGAGTGGGCTAACCGGGAGGCGGATAACTATATCTGTAACCGTTGCGGATATGTCTACTGGTTCTTTCGTGTACAACCCTGAAAAGGAGGGTACCCTCATGGATCCATCCCCGGAGCGTTCACCCGGCGTTGCCATCCCGGTATTTGCAGTATTTAACCTTGTTTTTGCCGGTCTCAGCCTTTTGTGGCTCCTTGTTGTGGCGATGGCGGTTGCGTATGGCATCTTCATGTCCGGAGATCCAAAGTCGGAGATCTTTGCCGGTGTCATGGGGTCGGTAATCCTGTTGATTCCCTCATTGGCGGCACTGATCGTCTATTTCCTGGCAGGATTAGGATTGATCCGGCGGAAGGCCTACGGGTTTTACTTCCACATCGCGGGAGCCATTCTGGCCATCTTTACCTGTGTCGGAATCCTCTATACGATTCCGGCCATGGGCTTCGCTCTACAGCCCTCCTTCAAAGATCTTTTCCTCCGCAGGTAGCGCCATCGTATTTCAGATTTGCCGCGAATGCGGGCTTCACGTACAATACGGACCATGAATCTTCCCATTCGTGACACGATGGTAGAACTGGTCCGATTTGTCTTTCCCCGTCACGCCAATATTCGCGGTTCTCTCTACGGGGGACAGATGATGTACTGGATTGTGGAGGCAGGTATGCTGGCGGCCAGCCGGATCGCTCATGGTCCCGTCGTTCTGGCCTCCATGGAAAGCCTTGATTTTATCGAACCGGTGGGGATTGCCGATGCCCTGACCTTTCGGGCGTTCGTAGAATATGTCGGAACCTCGAGCCTCGAAGTGGCAGTCTTTACGGAGGTGAAGCACACAACGGACCCGGAAGGGGAGGGCCGGCTGGCCACATCGGCCTATTTTACCTTTGTCGCCACAGATGAATCGGGAAAGCCCCGGGAAGTTCTGCGAAAAATTGCTCCCTCAGATCCGTATGAGATCCGGGTTCAGAATGCGGCCACTGCCCGCAGAAAACAGCGTACCGATCGAATCGCACAGCGGGAAATGAAGGTCCGGGACATCCATGTCCATAAGGAAATGAAGCATGGCGTGGATTACGTGCGTCTTGTCCTTCCCGATGATACGGTCATCGCGGACACCCTCTTTGCCGGAAAGCTCCTCTTCGACCTGGACCAGGCCGCTTCAATCCTGGCTCTGCGCTTCGCCCGGGGAGGGGTCGTGACGGCATCCGTAGACGCCATGGATTTCTATGCTCCCATCTTTGTCGGGAACGCTCTCCATATCAAGGTGGCGGTAAACCATATTTCAAAGTCGTCGATGGAAATCGGAGCGAAGATTCTGGGGGAAGATATTGCACGGGGTACCCTATCCCACTGCGCCAGCGCCTATTTGACTTTCGTCCATGTCGATGAAAATGGAAGAGCTCTTCCCCTTCCCGAGCGCTTTGAACCTGAGTCCGAGGCGGAAAAAGAGCACTGGCAGGAGGCAGAGGCCCGCCGTGAACTGCGCCTCACACGAAGGAAACAGAGAGAAAAGACTTCTTCCTGAATCGCCAGGATGGACTGCCTTTACCGGTGAATTGCCCGGCCTGAAACCGCCAGGGCCGCCTCCCGAAGAGCCTCAGACAGCGTGGGATGGGCATGAACAGTCAGGGCAATATCTTCGGCACTCCCCTCGAAGGCCATCACCATGGCAAGTTCATGGATCAGTTCGGAAGCCCTCGGGCCCACGATGTGGGCGCCCAGGAGACGGTCGGTCTCCTTGTGGGCCAGCAGTTTAATCATCCCTTCTTCTTCACCCAGGCACTTCGCACGCCCGTTTCCAGCAAAAAAGAAACGTCCGGAATTGTAAGGAATCTTTTGTTCCTTTAGTTCTTCCTCTGTCTTACCCACCTGGGCAAGCTCCGGGTTTGTGTACACGACGTTAGGGATGAGATCGTATTGAATATGTCCCGGTTTGCCGGCCAGACGATCCATGAGGGCAATCCCTTCATCCGAAGCCTTGTGGGCGAGCATGGGGCCTCGAACGATGTCTCCAATGGCATAAACACCCTCCACGGAGGTTTGAAAATTCTCATCGATCTTGATCTTTCCGTCTTCCATTGCAACACCGGCGCCGGCAAGGCCGGTTCCTTCGATGGCCGCTTTTCGTCCCACGGAGACCAGAACCTTGTCCGCTGAAATCGTTTCGGCCTTTCCGTCTGAAGTTTCATAAACGAGCGTCACGGAGCGCTTCTTGATCTCCGCCGAGGTGACCTTCGTGTTGAGGCGGATGTCCAGACCCTGCCCCCGCAGGGCCTTTTCGAGAGTTTTGGATGCCAGACGGTCGGCAAAGGGCGTGATCACAGGTAAAAGTTCCAGAACCGTCACATCGGCTCCCAGTCGCTTCCATACGCTTCCAAGCTCCAGTCCAACGGCCCCCGCACCAATGACCACGAGATGGCGGGGTATGCTGCTGAAAGAGAGAGCATCCGTCGAATTGACGATCCGGTTTCCGTCAAAGGGAAGAAAGGGGAGCTCTACGGGAATTGATCCCATGGCGAGTACCACGTGCTTTGCCGCAAGGACCTTTTCCCCTTCGTCCGTAATCTGAACGGAAACACGGCCGGAGCCCAGGAGTGTTCCTTCCCCATGAAATACGGTGATTTTGTTCTTTTTCATGAGAACGGCAATCCCGTCCGTCAGGTCTTTTACAATGGCATCCTTGCGGGACATCGTGGTGGAGAGGTCGAGGAAGGTTTCCTTCACGGTAATGCCGTGCGTTCCCAGGTGATGTAGGGTTCGTGCGTAGTGCTCTGATGATTCCAGGAGGGCTTTGGAGGGAATGCATCCGACGTTCAGACACGTGCCTCCAAGACTGGAAGACCGTTCCACAACAGCTGTATTCATCCCAAGCTGTGCGGCGCGGATGGCGGCAACATAGCCTCCCGGTCCGGCCCCAATGATTACAACATCGAAGGAGAGTGAGTTATTCATAGTTCAAGCATCATCCTTTCCGGGTTTTCTATGCATTCCACGATTCTTCTCAGGAATGCCACCGATTCTCTGCCGTCGATCAGGCGATGGTCATAGGAGAGAGCAAGGTACATCATCGGTCGAATTTCTATGGCATCCCCCACAACAACAGGACGTTTCTTGATGGCGTGCATTCCCAGAATTCCGCTCTGGGGGGGATTCAGGATGGGGGTGGATAGGAGGGATCCGAATACGCCTCCGTTGGAGATGGAAAAGACGCCTCCCTGCAGTTCATCGAGGGTGATCGTCCGCTCTTTCACGCGTTCCGCAAAGTCGCTGATCGTCTGCTCAATTTCGGCAAAACTTTTCACGTCCGCATCCCGGATGACCGGAACGACAAGGCCGCGTTCCCCGCCGATGGCAATCCCGATATCGTAATAGTGATTCTGGACGATTTCATCTCCATCAATGAAGGCGTTCAGTTCCGGTACAGTTTTAAGGGCGTCCACAACCGCTTTGACGAAGAAGGACATGAATCCAAGGTCGACGCCATGCTTTTTGGCGAAGTTTTCGCGGTGCCGGGCCCGCATCTCCATGACCCTGGACATGTCTGCCTCGTTGAAGGTCGTAAGAATCGCGGCCGCATGCTGAGCCTCCACCATGCGGTCGGCAATCCGGGACCGAAGGGGAGTCATTTTCTTTCGCGTCTGTCTGGGTGCCGCAATTCGGGATGGAGTCGATACTTTTGTTATCGGAGGTGATTCCTGTTCCTCCTTTAACGAAGGTGTGCCCTGAATTTCATCCGATCTTGATTCCTCCAGAAAACGCAGGACATCTTCCTTCGTAATCCTTCCATCCTTTCCGGATGGCGGAATTGCTTCCGGGTGAAGGCCGTGCTCTTCCAGCAGCCGATGTACAGCGGGGGAAAGGGGATGTCCGGTTTTCAGTTTGGCTTCTGCCTGAGGAAATCCTGCCGGAGGGTGAAGGGGTGGGGACGGGTCCGGGGAAGATGTTTCAGATCCGCCCTTTGGCTGAAAACCGGTTACCTTTTGTGACGACGATGCCGCGGGATTGATGGATGCTACGATTTGCCCGATTTGAACCGTCGCTCCCTCTGGAGTCGCAATGGAAAGGAGCCCAGAGACTTCCGAATTAATGGTCATGGTCACCTTGTCGGTTTCCAGAACGAAAAGAGGTTCATCCACCTCCACCCGTTCCCCGTTTTTCTTGAGCCATTCAACCAGGAGGCCTTCGGTGATCGACTCTCCCATGGATGGTACAGTGACGTCGATGGTTGTCATGCTTTCCTCCCGACTTTCCGGCGCGTTGATGAACCTGCGGCCTTTGTGGCTTCGGACGGGGCCAGGGCCTCGTTGATTATGGCCTCCTGCTCCTCGAGGTGAACCTTTAATGAGCCCGTGGCCGGACTGGCGCTGGCCTTTCTTCCTGCATATCGAAGGGGAAATCCGGGAAAATGGGACTGAAGGTGATCCCGGATAAAGGACCATGCACCCCGGTTTTTCGATTCTTCCTGTACCCAGATGACTTCTCGAATCCTATTATAGCGGGCCGCGATCTCTGCCATCCGGTTCGAGTGAAAGGGGTACAACTGTTCGATTCGGAAAATGTCCGTTGTTTTTGCCCTGAGCCGCGTTCGGGCCTGAATCAGCTCGTAATAGATTTTCCCGCTGCAGAAGAGAAGACGATCGGCCTTTTGAGAGGGTTCCGGATCGTCTGGAATTTCATGAAAGGTTCCATGGATAAGCTCATCAACGGGTGAAACGGCTAAAGGGTGACGGAGAAGACTTTTGGGGGCCATGATAATCAGGGGACGGCGGAAGGGACGGGCCACCTGTCTCCTCAGGGCATGAAAGTACTGCGCGGGAGTGGTCAGGTTGCAGACCTGGATATTTTCCTCTGCGCAGGCCTGAAGATAGCGCTCGAGATAGGCGTTGGAATGCTCGGGTCCCTGACCCTCGTAGCCATGGGGCAGAAGCATGACAATCCCGGATGCCCTTTGCCATTTGGAAAGAGAGCTGACGATGAACTGGTCGATAATGACCTGGGCACCATTGGCAAAGTCACCGAATTGCGCTTCCCAGATTACAACCATCTGGGGGTCGACCAGGGAATACCCGTAATCAAATCCCAGCACTCCAGCTTCGGAGAGAGGACTGTTGTACACACAAAAGGTCGGTTGGCCCGGCTGCAGGTGGTCAAGGGGAATGTAGCGTTCCTGGTTCTGAACGTCGGCCCAGACGGCATGGCGGTGAGAAAAGGTTCCCCGCGCACTGTCCTGACCGCTTAAGCGGACAGGGTTACCCTCCATCAGGAGGGAGCCGAAGGCCAGCAGCTCCCCAAGGGCCCAGTCGACGGTTTTCTTATCCTTTACTTGTTCGAGCTGTTCCGGAAGTCTCCGGCCGACTTTGGGATTCAGGTGGAATTCCTCGGGAACTGTGGTAAGGACCCTGGCAATCTCGAGCAGGCGGTCATGAGGGACGCCGGTTTCAACAGACTCAAAGGAAAAGGGATGCTGCACCCTGGACCATTCGTCTTTAAAAGCCCGGAAATCTCTGGGTCTTGCTGCCTTGCGGGTTTCTTCGAAGGCCGATTGAAGACGGCTTTTGTATTCATCTGCCATCGCTTCGACCTGCTCCCCGGTGAGTACCCCTTCCTTCATCAGTGATGCCGTGTAAAGTTTCCGCACCGACGGGCGGTTCCGGATTTTCCTGTAGAGAACGGGCTGGGTAAAGGCCGGCTCGTCCGCTTCGTTGTGACCGTGACGACGGTAGCAGACAAGATTGACCACGACGTCATGTCTGAATGTCTGGCGAAACTTCAGGGCCAGTTCCATCACATGCACCACAGCTTCCGGATCATCACCATTCACATGGAAGATCGGGGCCTCCACCATTTTGGCAACTTCCGTCGGATATCGGGTTGACCGTCCTTCGGTGGGTGAGGTCGTGAATCCGATCTGGTTGTTTACGATCAAATGGAAGACGCCGCCGGTTTTATAACCCTTGAGCTTGGAAAGGTTGAGAATTTCGGCCACGAGACCCTGTCCCGAAAAGGCCGCATCTCCATGGATCAGCATGGGCATCACCCGGCGACGTTCATCAGAATCTCCCCGGAGTCTCTGTTTCCCCCTGGCTTTTCCTAAGACCACAGGATCCACAGCCTCCAGGTGGCTTGGATTGGATACGAGGTCAATGTGGAGGCGCTTTCCCTGCTGGTTTACATGGGTGGAACTCATCCCCCGGTGATACTTGACATCTCCTGATCCTCCTACTTGGTCGGGAAGAAAGTTATCTTCAAACTCGGAAAATATCTCAGTATAGGACTTATCCAGAATCGTGGCCAGCACATTGAGGCGACCCCGGTGAGCCATGCCCAGAACGATTTCCTCAAGTCCCAGCTCAGGGGCCAGTTCCACGACGGAGTGGAGGGCCGGAATCAAAGACTCTGCCCCTTCAAGGGAAAACCTTTTATGCCCGGGGTAGCGGCTCTGCGTGAAGCTTTCAAAGACTTCCGCATCAATAAGGTTTTCCAGGATGGCCAGCTTCTTGCCGTTGTCCAACCGAGGACGGTTTCGAACCGGTTCGATTTCAGACTGAATCCAGCGGCGAATGGCGATATCCTGTATATGAACATACTCAACGGCCACCGTACGGCAATAGGTATCCTTCAGAATTTGAATGATTTCACTCAGGGCGGCGCGTTTGGGACCTCCGAGGTGTCCGGTATCAAAAACCGTCTCCAGATCGTTGGATGTGAAGCCGAAGCGGTCCAGCTCGAGATCGGGGTGTGTGGTGAGATTGTCCCCGAGAGGATCCAGGTCCGCAATGAGATGACCCTGACTCCGGTAAGCGTAGATGAGGCTGGTTACTCTGGACTGCGCATCGGCAGCGTCACCTGAAACGCAGGTTCTGGGGCACATGGCAAGCTCAAAACCCTCGAAAAATCTCTGCCACTCACGATCCACGGAATCCTCATCCTCTTTCCATAAGCGGTAAAGATCATCGATGTAGGCACTGCTGGCCAGGGGCGCAAGGGAACGGTTTCCAGGAACAGGAGAATCTTCACTCATGGTCATCCTCTCTCAGTAATAAACCCGTCTATGTCCGGACGAGGAGATCGAGGTGAACTTCCAGGCCTCCTTCCCCGGCAATGCAGCGATGGAGAAACTCTATCGTATCAGAAGAATCAAAAGGCTGCACCTCTGTAACACGAAACAGTACGGGATCCATTGCATTGGTTTTGTAATAAACGATAAATATTGTTTTCTGAGATAGTAATTATTACGTCAAATATGACACCATTCGGATGGTTCTATTGCCAAAGCAATGAGATTATGGGGATAGCGGACGTTGGTCGTATGGATAATATGTCAAATATGGCACTTAAATGGGTGTTGTAATGGACTTCCTGGAAGAGATGGTGAATAGTGGGGATAGAAGTTGAATCAGGGGATACCTGTCCCGGTGCATATAAGATATACTCAAAGGATTCTTTCGGCGGCGTATTTGAGTCATTCGGTCCCGGTATGATTCACGGAGGTTGTTCATGCAAAAAGATTGGATGGATACGGATATCCGGGCTCACCCCCTGACACTAAAACATTGGAAAAGCTTCGAAAAACTTTTTGGAGCCAGGGGAGCCTGTGGTGGATGCTGGTGTATGTGGTGGAAAATGACCCGGTCGGAATTTGAAAAGAATAAGGGCGAATCAAACCGTGAAGCCATGAAAGCCCTTGTAAAGTCGGGAATTGAGCCAGGTATTCTTGTCTTTAACGGGAATGAACCGGTGGGATGGTGCGCCGTGGGGCCAAGGGAAAATTACCCATCCCTGGAGCGATCAAGAATCTTGCGACGGATTGACGATCAACCGGTCTGGTCTGTCGTCTGTTTTTTCATTGCGAAACCCTGGCGGAGAAGGGGGGTTGGGCTCTTTCTTCTGAAATCGGCGGGTACCTTCGCGGCTTCACATGGAGCCGCCATTCTTGAAGGATATCCGGTAGAACCGCGAAAGGAGCGAACAGCAGATGTCTTCGTCTATACCGGCCTTGCATCTACGTTTCGAAAAGCGGGATTCCAGGAAACGGCCCGAAGATCTCCAACCCGGCCGATTATGAGACTTGCTCTGGGGGGAGCCGTATCAGAAAAGAGATAAGTTTTTTTACTTCAAAAGATTACTCACGTATCAAAAATAAATCGTTCGAGAATTTTGGCGTATGCAACCTCACTGCCCTGATCTTTCAGGGCCTGATCAAAGCCGTTGAGGTGGGAGTCCAGATTGTCCAGGAAATGCAGGGCAAGGGCTTCCCGGGTTTTTGGCCGACGGGGAGATCCGTACTCGTACTCGCCATGGTGGGAGAGGATCATGTGCTGAAGCAGCTCCTTTGTTTCCATGGGGAATCCCTCGATTTCCGCACTGAACTGATCAATCATCTGGACCCCGATCGTGATGTGTCCGATCAGCCTTCCCTCCCGGGAATAGTCCATCCACCCATCGTGGGAGAGTTCCCGGATCTTTCCTATGTCATGGAGGCAGGCTCCTGCAATCAGCATGTCCCGGTTGAGATGGTCGTAATGCATGCAGATGTGATCGCATAGCTTCACAAGTGACAGGGTGTGCTCCAGGAGTCCCCCGATGTACGAATGGTGCATGGTCTTGGCTGCAGGAGCGTTTCGAAAGGCCTTTGAAATCTCATCATTTCCAAGCATTGCCTTAAGAAGGGCCAGAATATGGGAATTCTCCACCGTGGAAACCATGTCCATGAGGTCTGCATACATTTCGTTCACGTTGGCGTCGGCGGAAGGCATAAAGGCCTGCTGATCCACTTCCTCGTCGGCCATGAGCTCTATCTTGTGCAGGACAAGTTGAATGGAATTTCTGTACTTTTGCGTGCGGCCCTTGATTCGAACGACCTGCCCCGGCTGAAGCTTGGATGCGACAGGTTCAAAGTTGTCCCACATGAAAGCCGTGATGCTTCCCGAGGCATCCCGGAAGATAGCCTGGAGAAAGGTGGATCCCGTTTTACTCTGGCGGATTTCCTTCTGGACCACCATGAGAGGCAGGTCAACGGCCTGGCCCTCCATGAGTTGGGCGATATCTTTGACTTCAGTGCTCAAGAACGCTCTCCAGGAGTTCTTTATGTTCGGAAATGTAATACCGCTCCTTAAGATCCTCCAGAAAGGTATCAAACTTATCTTTGTACTTTTCCTGGAGGTACCGGTCCAGAAGCTGTGTCTTCACCTCCGCCAGCGGTGGAAGCTCAGCTTCATGGATGGCGTTCAACCTTACCCACTGGGTTCCAAAATCCTGCTCAATAGGTTCCGAAACCTCACCTGCCTTCATTCCTTCAATGATCTCGGCCATCTGCGGTGCCATATCCTTGAGCTGGATCCTCCCAAGGTTTCCCTGGGCCTCCTTTGCGGGACCATCGGTCATTTCAGCGGCAAGGGCAGCAAAATCTCCTCCCTCCGCCAGTGATGATTTCACCCTGTCAATGGCTTCCCGGTACATACTGCCGGGATGCTTGTCTTTAAGAATGAGCAGCAGGGAGACCTCATAGGTTTTTGGCTTGAGGAAATCTGCGGAATGGGAAGTATAGAACTGCTCCAGTTCCCAATCGGTTACATCCCGCTTGGTGTAAACCTCGGAATAGAGAACCTGTTCGAGAACGATATCGACAGCCAGTTTGGCCTCAATCTGTTCCATCGAAAGTCCCGATGCCTTGACTGCCTGTTCGAAATCTTCTTCCGTGGCAATATTATTCTGCTTCATCAACTGCAGTTTTGCCTGGTGGATCTGTTCCCGATCCGCCGACATGCCCCGTTCCTTTGCTCGGGCTCCAAGCAGCATTTCTTTCATAAACTGATCATAGAGCTCTTCCAGGGCTTTCATGCCATCGGGCCCCTGAACGGCCGCAGGCGAAAGGGTCTGCTTCACCCGTGCTCTGAATTCGGACATCGTCAGAATGTCATCATTCACCTGGAGAAGGATCCCATCGACGACATTGGCGCCGATGAGAAAGACCGTCAATGCCAGAGGGCATATTTTCCAGAATAGGGAAAGGGGAGATGCTGTGCGTAAATCCATATGTTGTCCTTTCGTTCCAGATCACGTACGAGATTTGCAGTCAACTGCCCGCACGCCTCTTCCTTTATATGGTGGACAATATCATCATACACGTCTTCCAATTTCAAGTCACCCGAAGGGATAATCCGGACAACCTGAAAGAGAAGAAAACCGTAGGTGACTTCCACAACGGAGGATACCTGACCTTCCTTCAGGGTTCGGAGCACATCCTGGATGTTCCTCGGCAGGTGATCCAGTTCTACCGGTCCTACGGTTCCCCCCTGGGATGCGTTGGGAGCCTTGGAATACGTCACAGCGAGTTCGCCAAATTCCTTTCCCTTGGAGAGCTCGGCAAGAATTTTTTCCGCTTCCTCCAGTTTTTCAACCAGGATCATCCGGAAAATCAGCTTGGCCTTGATTTGGTACTCTCTGCTGTGGGAATGGTAAAACAACTCGACTTCTTCTCTCCGGGGGTCGGGAAGTTTGTTGCACCTGGTAGCCATGAATGTGGTTATAACACTGGATCGAGTTTGATTCTTGCAAAGATCGGGATCTTCGGAACAGGCCTGGAGATAGAGTAATTCTTCTTCCAGGTATTGATCCAGAAGTTCGGATAAAACCTCGGAGGGAGCAGCATAGGCTTCTTCACCAAGGATGGTATTGAGATGATCTTCAAATTCAGATCGCGTAAGCCGTTGTCCTCCAACGGTGGCAATGACATCGATATCCAGCGCGGATCGCTGGCAGGCGTGCAAAAATAATCCCAGAAAGAGGGTCACGATGACGAGACGTTTCATAACAGTTCCCCGGGATTCAGACTTGCGAGAAGACGGCTGAGTGCAGGGATAAGCCTCTCGCCGGTATCCCGCACCGGCAGGAGAAATTCTCCCCGCGGGGAGAGACGGGCTCCCTGGATCTTCTGTGCGTAATCCAGAAGCTTACGGATATTGACGCGTGTGGAGGAATGAAATTGAATCGAAACACCTTCCTGAGTCAGCTGGAGAGCGGTGATTCTTAGATCTTCACATCGTTTACGCAGGGCAAATACTTTATACAGAAGGGTAACTTCAGGAGGAGGAGGACCAAAGCGGTCTTCACATTCTTCCCGCACGGCGGAAATATCTCCCTTGAGCAGCTTGCGGTAGATTGCCATGCGTTCCATTTCATCACTGATATAGCTTGCGGGAATGGCCATTGGAATTCCCAGAGAAATCTGTACGGGCGGAAGTTCTTCGACCTCTTCTCCGCGAAGGACACGTGCGGCTTTTTCCACCATACGGCAGAAGAGTTCATATCCCACGGCCTCGACATGCCCATGCTGTTCCACTCCCAGCAGGTTTCCCGCCCCCCGTATGTCCAGATCGCGTGCCGCGATTTTAAATCCCGAACCGAGCTGAGAAAATTCTTCCAGAGCCACAAGACGATCCCGGGCCTGCTCCCCGAGGGTGTGCAGTGAAGGGACAAGAAGATAACAGTAAGCCTGATGAACACTCCTTCCGACCCGTCCCCTGAGCTGATAGAGTTGCGACAGACCGAAAAAATGAGCGTTGTTCACAATCATCGTATTGGCACGCGGAATATCGATGCCGTTTTCAATGATGGTAGTGGTCAGAAGAAGATGGGCTTCTCCCCGGACAAAGGTCAGAAGGTTCCTCTCCAGGGATGCTTCGTCCATCTGTCCGTGGGTGACCACCTTGGTGACTTCGGGAATGAGCTCATCCAGAAAATGAAGGATTCGGGGGATTTCCTGAACCCGGTTGTGAATGAAAAAGACCTGACCATCCCGGGAGGTTTCGTGAAGGATTGCATCCCGAATCAGTGTCGGATTGAATGTGGCCACTGTTGTTTCAATGGCCCTTCTTCCCCGCGGAGCGGTGTTGATAATAGATAGGTCCCGAATGTCCATCAGGGACATGTAGAGCGTGCGGGGGATGGGTGTGGCACTTAACGCAAGAACGTCGACATTTTTCCTCATCTGCCGAATCTGCTCTTTCTGTTTTACCCCAAAGCGCTGTTCCTCGTCGATCACCAGCAGACCCAGACTGGAAAAGTGGATGTCCCTGGAAAGGAGGCGATGCGTGCCGATTACGATATCGACCTCTCCCCTTGCCACGGACTCAATGATCTCTTTCTGTCTCGTGGATGAAATAAATCGGCTTAGCCATTCAACTTTAACAGGGAAGTTCTGAAACCGTTCTGTGAAGGTACGGAAATGCTGATAAGCCAGGACGGTGGTCGGGGCCAGAATGGCCACCTGATATCCTGCCGCAATGGCCTTAAATGCCGCCCGAAGGGCTACCTCTGTCTTTCCGAACCCGACATCCCCGCAGAGAAGGCGATCCATCGGTTTCTGGACCTGCATATCTTCCTTGACTTCCTGAATGGCTCGAACCTGATCCTGAGTCTCTTCGAAGGGGAATGAGAATTCAAACGATCGCTGAAAATCGTCGTCCTCGGGGAATGCAATTCCCGTGGCTGCCTGTCGCTCGGCATAAAGTTCGGCAAGTTCCTGCACAATATGTTCGGCGACCTTCTGGGCTTTTCGCTTCTGACCCTGCCATACCTTCCCTCCAAGGGAGTGCAGGGGGGCTCGTTCCCCTTCGGCACCGACATAACTTGTGAGCATGTCCATGGAGTCCGTGGGCACGAAAAGTTGCCCGTCGGAATAGTCGACGGTAACAAAATCGCTTCCATCAATCAGGTGAAGTCCCTGAAACCGTCCGACGCCATGTTCAACATGGACGATAGGATCTCCCGGCTTCAACTGGTCGAGCAGAAGACGGTAGGCATGCTGAGCCCCCCGTTTCTGTCGGGGAACTGAAGTTGGTCCCAGGATGTAGGTGTCCGGAATCAGGGCCAGGTTGTGATCGGGAGTGACCCATGACTCATGAAGCCTTCCTCTCAACCATGAAATACCGGTAAGTTCCCGTTCATCCAGAAAGCGCTGAATGATGGTGCGGTTTCCTTCATTCTGAGCGGCAATATGGACGTGGAAACCACGGTGCAGGAGGTTTTGAATGTCCGAACTGATTGCAGAGGGAGTTCCCCGGACGGTCACAACGCCTTCGTTGGAAATGGTTCGGGCACGTTCCACGGATCGGAAGGGTTCCAGAATCGCGTCAGGATAGGACATCAGGTCATAGTGACGAAGGATCTCTTCAGCGCCGACGTCCAGAAACCCGCTGTCCCTCGACTGTCCATGTTCTTTCTTGTAGTGATCCAGGAGTGATTCCATCGAGGCGGAAACCGCCTCTCCGTTATAGTGAACAACCCGAACATTGCCAAGAGTCCGTTTCTCATTTACGGGGTAATAGAGGGAGAGGGGGCCAAGGCTGCGGGTTGTCAACAGGTTGTCCACCATCCTGTCTCCGCCCAGTCCCGTTATCCGTTCCCGAAGCGTGACTGCAAGATCTGCAATCGAGGATTCTGGAAGAAGGTCGAAGGTCAGCAGTAGGACGCGGTCGAGTCTGTCCCGGGTCCGTTGATCTTCCACGGAAAACGAGCGGATCGATTGGATCCGGTTTCCGTCGAATTCAATTCGGACCGGGAAGAGTGAACCGGGAGAAAATACATCCATGAGTCCCCCGCGGATCGTCATGTCTCCCCAGGTTTCACAGAGATCCACCCGCCTGTATCCCCCCGACGAGAGGAACTGAATCACCTCGTCTCGGTTGGTTACTGTCTCCGTCTGCAGTTCCATGCACCCGGGATAGAGAGGGGGATAGGCCGCAATGGAAGGTGTCATGATGCCGCATTTGGCCCGTCCCGAATGGATCCGGTTCCAGGCATCCACCCATGATGCCTGAATGGTGACGGGAAGATCGGTCAGATCGTAAGGGGTCAGGGGAAGGTCGGGGAAAAGGGTGACACCATCCCCGAGCCATAGCTCGGCGGCATCAAACAGGTGCTCCGATTCGCTGAGAGAGGATGTGACGACCAGAAGGGGCTGATCGCTTGTGCGAACCCAGGATGCAAGGATGACCCCGGCGGAGGTTGTGTTCGCTCCGCCATACCGAATTCCCGGTTCGAAGGCAAAAGAGGGCAATTGCACCATAAACCTCCCTATGGTACCATGCTGGATCGATGAAAAACGTAACGATCGTTCTAATTTTTCTATTCTTCCTTTCCGGCATGATCTGCCCGATTCACGCCGAATCCGCCGATACGCAGCCCGACCAGGGACTTCACGATGCGTCGGCCCAGTATGTGAGCCCACCACCGGAAGATGCACCGTCGCATGACGCTCACGGAGAGGCCGGGATGTCCCATGAACAGGCGATTGCCCAGGTTCTGCTCTCTCTTGTTCTCATCCTGGTTGCCGCGAAGATCGGCGGGGAAGTCGCTGAGCGGTTTCACCAGCCGGCCGTGCTGGGAGAGCTCCTTTTCGGCGTGATTATCGGGAACCTGAACCTCCTGGGCTACCACGGACTGGAGTTTCTCAAGACCGATTTTACGATTGGAGTTCTTGCGGAGATCGGCGTTATTCTCCTGCTCTTCGAGGTGGGTCTGGAAAGTAATATCAAGGAAATGATGGCCGTTGGAGGATCCGCGTTTTTGGTGGCGACGATCGGAGTTGTGACGCCGGCCCTTCTGGGGTATTTCACGGCAGTTTTCTTTATTCCCCAGGAGCCCTTTCTTGCCCACATCTTTATCGGCGCCATCCTCTGCGCTACCAGTGTCGGCATCACAGCAAGAGTTTTGAAGGACCTGAATAAATTAAACACGAAGGAAGCCCGGATCATTCTGGGAGCGGCCGTCATCGACGACATCATGGGGCTCGTAGTATTAGCCGTGGTCTCCGGTGTAATCTCCGCGGCTTCGAGGGGTACGGAGCTGGATATCCTGGGAGTCAGCGTTATCGTTTTGAAGGCAGTGGTCTTTTACGTGGCCGCCCTGATCCTTGGACAGTGGCTTTCCCCCAAGGCATTTCACCTTGCCTCAAAGCTCCGGGTTCAGGGGATGCTTCTGATCACGGCCCTGGTCATCTGCTTTTTCCTTTCCTGGGCAGCGGCCCTGATCGGACTGGCCCCGATCGTGGGTGCCTTCGCTGCGGGACTCATTCTGGATGAGGTTCATTTCAAGGACTTTCGAAAACGTGGAGAGCACAGCCTGGACGAGCTTCTGAAACCCCTGTCAGCGACCCTTGTGCCAATCTTCTTCGTTCTCATGGGCATTAAGGTCGATCTGACCTATTTTGGTGACACGAACATCCTCCTTTTCGCCATGGTCCTGACCGTTGCCGCCATTATTGGAAAGCAGGCCTGTGGACTGGGGGTCCTGGATAAGGGCGTAGACCGCATATCCGTCGGTGTGGGCATGATCCCCAGAGGAGAGGTCGGCCTCATCTTTGCCGGTATCGGGACTACGTTGATTCTGAACAACGAACCCGTTGTTTCACCAGGGGTTTTCGGGGCTTCCGTTATTATGGTGATTCTGACAACCTTGATTACGCCTCCCATTCTGAAGATTCTTCTATCCAGAAAGGATGCTTGATCGTATTTCTTGAATTTTTGTCAAAATGTATTGTAAATCCTTGACTTATCAGGGTTAATTTCTTATTATCAAGGTGAATAAACACGGTGAAAGCGCCTTCCGGACGCATAAGGGAGGCGTATGATTTGTTTTTCTTATGGAGGCGGAATGAAATATTTCTTTGGTATGGTTGTAATTTTTTGTTTTTTTGCGGCAAATATCCCTGCGCAGGATCCCAGGGTCGATCCAGCATTTCGGCCTCAGTCGGTTCCATCAGGAATACATGAGAGATTTCAGACCGTATCCGTTCCCGGCCTCCGCGCGCTCAGCTGTGCCGGAGCCACCACGATTCAGTGCGGGGATGTCGTGGCCGGCGATACCGTGGGATTACCCAATACTCAGGATGTCTATGGCGGCGTGACCGGTACCTTTTCCGGAAGTGAGCAGGTATACGCTTTGACATTGTCCGCGACCACGAATATCGATATATATCTGGAAGACCATCCCGGGAGGGGACAGTACCTCTTTTTGCTGGAACGTGGACAATGTAATCCCAATCTGGTAATCGAAGGCGGTGTCGATGATATTCACCTCGACGGAGCCATCGCCGGTACGTATTACCTTGTTGTGGACGGTCGATCTCCGGCCGACAATGGGCCCTACACATTGCGGATCGTCTGTAATACGCCGGTTTCTCCCCCTGATTGTGATGCCTTCTATACGGTTACCAATCCGGCAGCCTACTCCTGGTATGATGCGCTTGGGGGCACCCTTCACACACTGGGTGATAATGTGAATACGGGTTTCCTGCCCCTTCCCTTTACCTTCAATTACTACGGAACCGATTACAGTTCCATCGCGATCTGCTCAAACGGATGGGCCTCCTTTGTCTCCGATACAAGCTTTGCCTATTTCAACACGACCATTCCAGGGACCACCGATCCAAACGCCATGCTGGCGATCCAGTGGGACAACCTGGTTACAGACCAGGTCTATACCCAGACCATGGGTACGGCGCCAAACCGTGTGTTCGTCATGGAGTGGTATCAGGCCTATCCATGCTGCAATGCCACGCTTCCCCGCAACACCTTTGAGATCGTTCTTTTTGAATCCACGAACGAAATCCTTTTTCAGTATTCGACTATGGCATCAGGAGTATCCTCCAGCACGATCGGTATCGAGAACATCGACGGCACCTCGGGATTCCAGATTTATTACAATCAGGCGCCCAATCTCACAAATTCAGCGATTAAATTTTCACCTTCGGGTATTACCTTTCCTGACTGTGCCACAGCATCCAATCTCTATTGCAACACCACCGTTGCCGGTGACACATCGGCAGCAGGCCGTTCCAACCGGGTACTTGCATACAGCTGCGGGGTCGATACCTATGCTGGAAATGAACAGGTATACCTTCTTACCCTGACCCAGCCCGAGGTGATCCGTTTTGACCTGACCGATACCGGATCACGGGAGATGGATCTCTTTGTCCTGTCATCCTGCAGTCAGTGCGAGTGCCTCGCCGGAGGGAGGGAAGACGTTAAAGCCTCCCTCAGACCGGGAACCTATACCATCGTCGTGGATGGATTTACACCTGCAGATGACGGCCCCTTTACCCTCACGGCAACCTGCACCTCCTGTGTCGATCCGGACAAACATGAACGATGGATCATCTGTGAGAATCCCGATGATCCTTCCATTACACCTTCCACGACCTCCGCCTTCACCTGGTACTTTGATGATTGCGACTACTGCAGGGATAGCGGTAATCCATGTTTCACAAGCCCCTGTACCTTCGATATGTACATTGTGGCGGAGTGTGGAGCGGAAATGCACATGCCACTCTGGGACAACGAGAGCGGGGATCTGAGAATTTACGACATGATGGCCGAACAGTATGTCTATCTCTACGCCCAGAGCACAGGAGGATGGTCCGCCCAGGGGTATGAAATCGCATGGCAGGACTGCAGCGGAATGAACCCAAACTGGAATAATGTAACGACAGATATCTGGTTTTATGGGTCTCCCACACTCTGCGGAATCTATCGCGCCGAGTTTGTGAACTGGGGCGGATTTATCTGGGAGCTCTATTCCAACTGTACAGGGACCAGCTCCCCCGGTTTCAGGATCTTCGACAACTACTGCGAAGCGCTGGCCAATTACGATCCCTATCCTGTTCTTTCCGTGGAATCCATGACCATTTCGGGTACGTGTCCCACCTATACGGTGGATTACGCCATCTCCAATGCCGGCTGTTCTCCGGCGACGACGACGGTCGTGGTCAATTCCGATCTTGGAGGATTTGCAGAGCATGAAGAGGCAAATATTCAGCCGGGAGAGACGAGGACCGGGTCCATTACATTCAGTGTGCAGAGCTCAGGAACCGGGACAATCTACGCCTATGCAGACCTGTACAACGAGGTTCAGGAATGTCAGGAAGCCGGAGATACCGCCACCGCGTGCAGCATTTCAGGTGGAGGTCCCGTTGCAACGCAGAGCGTGACCTGCAACTGCGTGATTCCTCAATTTTCCGATGTCCAGCTCAATGATGTCTGTACGGGAATTCAGTTGACCTGGAGTCCGGCCGTATTCGGGTCCGGGGCAGGCCATTACGATCTTTACCGTTCTACCGTATCGTTCGAAGATGCCCTCCTCCAGCCTCCCATCGCCACTCTGCTGACCGCCACATCCTACCTGAATACGGGAACTGTCTTTGGAACGACCTACTACTACGTCGTGAAAGCGGAGGATTCCCAGGCCGCCCCCCCGGGATGCAGCGCCGGCCCGCATAACGGCCTGTATACCGATGTCAATGCAGGACCCATAACGGAAAATGTTACGCGACCTAACGCGACCGCTTCCAACACCGGACCCTATTGCGAGGGAGAAACCATTCAATTACTTGCCTCTCCCGACGGAATGAGCAGCTACAGCTGGACCGGGCCCAACGGCTTCACATCGACGGACCAGAACCCGACGATCCCCAATGCCACGCTGGCCATGGCCGGCACCTATAATCTGACAATCACACAATACGGGTGCACGCGAAGTGCGAAAACGGAAGTATTCATCGACACGGCTCCAGCCGTGGAAGCCGGTCCTGACGAAGATGCATGTCTCAACGATCCTGCCTTTGCTCTTTCCGGACAATCTCCTGCGGGCGGAGTGTGGAGCGGTCCCGGCGTCACCGATGGTGCTCTTGGCATCTTCTCACCTTCCGTTGCAGGTGCGGGAGTCCATGTCATTACCTATGCCTACTCAGCACCCGACGGCTGCACCATCTCTGATACGAAGAATGTCACCGTGTACTCTCTTCCTGAACCGACGATCACAGGTCCGGCAGAAATGTGCCCGGGGGAAAGTGTTTCCCTGGATGCAGGAGCCGGATATGCTTCCTATCTGTGGAATCCGGGTGGACAGACAACACGAACCGTAACGGTCAGTCCGGGATCCACGACGACATACACGGTTACCGTCACGGATGGAAACGGCTGTCAGGGGTCCGATACCCATGAAGTTGTTGTTCACTCCCTGCCGGCGATTACGGCAGGGAATACCGGTCCCTACTGTGTGGGGGAAACCATTCAATTGTCCGGAAGCCCGGATGGAATGACAAGTTATGCCTGGGTGGGACCAGCCGGCTTCACTTCTTCGTTCCAGAATCCATCCATCCCCAACGCGACCACCGCGAGGGCGGGAACCTATACCCTGACCGTGGAGACAAGCGATGGATGTACAGGCTCGGCCCAGACGACGGTGACCGTGCATGCCAATCCGACCCCCACGATCACCGGTCCGACCGAGACCTGCGAGGGGCAGAGCGTGACGCTGGATGCGGGAGCCGGATATGCTTCGTATCTCTGGAGCCCGGGAGGACAGACGACCCGGACGATCACCGTCAGCCCCGGATCCACGACGACCTATTCGGTCACGGTATCCGACAGCAACGGATGCCAGGGCAGCGACAGCCACCAGGTCGTCGTCCATGCCCTGCCGACGGCCAGTGCCTCGAATACCGGCCCCTATTGTGAGGGTGAGACCATTCAGCTCAACGGCGGACCGGCCGGGATGGCTTCGTACGGCTGGACCGGGCCCAACGGGTTTACATCGGCCCTGCAGAATCCGACGATTCCCGGTGCCACAACGGCCATGGCCGGAACCTACACATTGACCGTACAGACAAATGACGGATGCACCGACACGGCGCAGACGACGGTGACCGTGTATGCCAATCCCACGCCCACGATCACCGGTCCGACCGAGACCTGCGAGGGGCAGAGCGTGACGCTGGATGCGGGTGCCGGATATGCTTGGTATCTCTGGAGTCCGGGTGGACAAACCACGAGGACGATCACCGTCAGTCCCGGATCCACGACAACCTATAATTTAACGGTTACGGACGGCAATGGCTGTCAGGGCATCGACACCCATACGGTTGCGGTCCTTGTCCTGCCAGCAGCGACAGCCTCCAACGGCGGCCCCTACTGTGAGAGTGAGACCATTCAGCTCAATGGCGGACCGGCAGGGATGGCTTCGTACAACTGGACCGGACCCGACGGATTTTCCTCAACCCAGCAGAATCCCGCGATTCCCGGTGCCACGGCGGCCAAGGCTGGAACGTATACACTGACCGTTCAGGCTTCCAATGGATGTTTCGGAACGGCAGTTACGACCGTGACCGTAGTTCCATCCATGGATATCCATGTCCTTCCGGAAGGGCCGGAGACGCTCTGCACGGGAGAGAATGCGGACCTGACCGTTCGAATTTCCGGAGGAAGCGGCAGGTACGGACTTCAGTGGACGGAGGATGGATCCGATCTTTCGGGAGAAGCGGGAGAAGCGGCCTGGAATGAGGGCGGCACGGGAATATCCGATAACGATCCTGTGGGAACCACATTCCTGCTTGCCGGGTTTGAATCCAGTCCGCCTGTGGGAGATGCATTCCTGGACTTCAATCTGGCAGGCAGTGCCAACTTGACATCATGTGTCCGAATTGACCTCGAAGCTCCGGGAGGTGCTGTCTACACGTTGAAGAACTATGGAGAGAGCAATCAATCTCCCTATGATGTGACGACCCTCTACAATGCGGAAGGCCCCGGAGATTACCATGTCACAGTATTCGAAGATTCCGGGTGCGGGAGTGGAACGGTGGATATTGTGGATCTCTTCATGGGGATCGGATCAAATCTCTCCCGTTCGTATGGAACTCCGCAAAGTCACGCTTATTCCTGCAGTGTTACGGACCGGGGGGTCGTGTCGGGTTGTGAGGGTGAAGATACCACTCCAACAGAGGTGAGCTGGGTGGATATCACAGCCAGCGCCTCGAATACCGGCCCCTATTGTGAAAGCCAGACCATCCAGCTAAGCGGCGGACCGGCCGGGATGGCTTCGTACAGCTGGACCGGGCCCAACGGGTTTACATCGGCCCTGCAGAATCCGACGATTCCCGGTGCCACAACGGCCATGGCCGGAACCTACACATTGACCGTACAGACAAATGACGGATGCACCGACACGGCGCAGACGACGGTGACCGTGTATGCCAATCCCACGCCCACGATCACCGGTCCGACCGAGACCTGCGAGGGGCAGAGCGTGACGCTGGATGCGGGAGCCGGATATGCTTCGTATCTCTGGAGCCCGGGAGGACAGACGACCCGGACGATCACTGTCAGTCCATCGAGCACAACGACCTTTTCGGTCACCGTATCCGACAGCAACGGATGCCAGGGCAGCGACGGCCACCAGGTGATCGTCCATGCCCTTCCGACGGCCAGCGCCTCGAATACCGGCCCCTATTGTGAAAACCAGACAATCCAGCTGAACGGCGGACCGGCCGGGATGGCTTCGTACAGCTGGACCGGGCCCAACGGGTTTACATCGGCCCTGCAGAATCCGACGATTCCCGGTGCCACAACGGCCATGGCCGGAACCTACACATTGACCGTACAGACAAATGACGGATGCACCGACACGGCGCAGACGACGGTGACCGTGTATGCCAATCCCACGCCCACGATCACCGGTCCGACCGAGACCTGCGAGGGGCAGAGCGTGACGCTGGATGCGGGAGCCGGATATGCTTCGTATCTCTGGAGCCCGGGAGGACAGACGACCCGGACGATCACTGTCAGTCCATCGAGCACAACGACCTTTTCGGTCACCGTATCCGACAGCAACGGATGCCAGGGCAGCGACGGCCACCAGGTGATCGTCCATGCCCTTCCGACGGCCAGCGCCTCGAATACCGGCCCCTATTGTGAAAACCAGACAATCCAGCTGAACGGCGGACCGGCCGGGATGGCTTCGTACAGCTGGACCGGGCCCAACGGGTTTACATCGGCCCTGCAGAATCCGACGATTCCCGGTGCCACAACGGCCATGGCCGGAACCTACACATTGACCGTACAGACAAATGACGGATGCACCGACACGGCGCAGACGACGGTGACCGTGTATGCCAATCCCACGCCCACGATCACCGGTCCGACCGAGACCTGCGAGGGGCAGAGCGTGACGCTGGATGCGGGAGCCGGATATGCTTCGTATCTCTGGAGCCCGGGAGGACAGACGACCCGGACGATCACTGTCAGTCCATCGAGCACAACGACCTTTTCGGTCACCGTATCCGACAGCAACGGATGCCAGGGCAGCGACGGCCACCAGGTGATCGTCCATGCCCTTCCGACGGCCAGCGCCTCGAATACCGGCCCCTATTGTGAAAACCAGACAATCCAGCTGAACGGCGGACCGGCCGGGATGGCTTCGTACAGCTGGACCGGGCCCAACGGGTTTACATCGGCCCTGCAGAATCCGACGATTCCCGGTGCCACAACGGCCATGGCCGGAACCTACACATTGACCGTACAGACAAATGACGGATGCACCGACACGGCGCAGACGACGGTGACCGTGTATGCCAATCCCACGCCCACGATCACCGGTCCGACCGAGACCTGCGAGGGGCAGAGCGTGACGCTGGATGCGGGAGCCGGATATGCTTCGTATCTCTGGAGCCCGGGAGGACAGACGACCCGGACGATCACTGTCAGTCCATCGAGCACAACGACCTTTTCGGTCACCGTATCCGACAGCAACGGATGCCAGGGCAGCGACAGCCACCAGGTGATCGTCCATGCCCTGCCGACGGCCAGCGCCTCGAATACCGGCCCCTATTGTGAAAGCCAGACCATCCAGCTCAACGGCGGACCGGCCGGGATGGCTTCGTACAGCTGGACCGGACCCAACGGGTTTACATCGGCCCTGCAGAATCCGACGATTCCCGGTGCCACAACGGCCATGGCCGGAACCTACACATTGACCGTACAGACAAATGACGGATGCACCGACACGGCGCAGACGACGGTGACCGTGTATGCCAATCCCACGCCCACGATCACCGGTCCGACCGAGACCTGCGAGGGGCAGAGCGTGACGCTGGATGCGGGAGCCGGATATGCTTCGTATCTCTGGAGCCCGGGAGGACAGACGACCCGGACGATCACTGTCAGTCCATCGAGCACAACGACCTTTTCGGTCACCGTATCCGACAGCAACGGATGCCAGGGCAGCGACAGCCACCAGGTGATCGTCCATGCCCTGCCGACGGCCAGCGCCTCGAATACCGGCCCCTATTGTGAAAGCCAGACCATCCAGCTCAACGGCGGACCGGCCGGGATGGCTTCGTACAGCTGGACCGGACCCAACGGGTTTACATCGGCCCTGCAGAATCCGACGATTCCCGGTGCCACAACGGCCATGGCCGGAACCTACACCCTGACCGTCGAAACTGTTGACGGATGCACCGACACGGCCCAGACAACCGTCGAAGTCAACCTGACCGCAACGGCCACCGCATCAAACGGGGGACCGTATTGTGAAGGAGAAACGATCCAGCTCAACGGCGGACCGGCCGGGATGGCTTCGTACGGCTGGACCGGACCCGGCGGGTTTACATCGGCCCTGCAGAATCCGACGATTCCCAACGCCACGAATGCCATGGCCGGAACCTACACATTGACCATACAGACAAATGACGGATGTACCGGGTCCGAGCAGACAACGGTTACCGTTCATCTGAATCCCACTCCCACGATTACCGGGCCAACCGAGACCTGCGAGGGGCAGAGCGTGACCCTGGACGCGGGAGCCGGATATGCTTCGTATCTCTGGAGCCCGGGAGGCCAGACAACCCGGACGATCACTGTCAGTCCATCAAGCACAACGACCTTTTCGGTCACCGTATCCGACAGCAACGGATGCCAGGGCAGCGACAGCCACCAGGTGATCGTCCATGCCCTGCCGACGGCCAGCGCCTCGAATACCGGCCCCTACTGTGAAAGCCAGACCATCCAGCTCAACGGCGGACCGGCCGGGATGGCTTCGTACGGCTGGACCGGACCCGGCGGGTTTACATCGGCCCTGCAGAATCCGACGATTCCCAACGCCACGAATGCCATGGCCGGAACCTACACCCTGACCGTCGAAACTGTTGACGGATGCACCGACACGGCCCAGACAACCGTCGAAGTCAACCTGACCGCAACGGCCACCGCATCAAACGGGGGACCGTATTGTGAAGGAGAAACGATCCAGCTCAACGGCGGACCGGCCGGGATGGCTTCGTACGGCTGGACCGGGCCCAACGGGTTTACATCGGCCCTGCAGAATCCGACGATTCCCGGTGCCACGATGGCCATGGCCGGAACCTACACATTGACCATACAGACAAATGAAGGATGTACCGGGTCCGAGCAGACCAGCGTTACCATCTATCCGGCGGCAGTAGCCAATGCATCCAATGGAGGTCCTTACTGTGAGGGACAGACCATAGAATTAACCGGGCTTCCCAGCGGAATGGCCGGTTATGTCTGGTCCGGTCCCGACGGCTTCTCTTCCGCGCTTCAGAATCCCACCATCTCCAACGCAACAGTTACCATGGCTGGAGCCTATACGTTGACGATTCAGACATCCGATGGGTGTGTCAGCACGGCACAGACAGAAGTGGAGGTTAACCTGACCGCCACAGCTGCCGCCTCCAATGGTGGGCCGTACTGTGAGGGTGAAACGATCCAGCTCATGGGTGGTCCCAACGGAATGGCGAGCTACACCTGGTCCGGACCCAACGGATATTCTTCGTTGCTTCAGAATCCCTCGATTCTCAATGCCACCACGGCGATGACCGGGACTTATACCCTGACGGTTCAGACAACGGACGGTTGCACGGGGTCGGCCCAGACCCTGGTCACCGTTGTATCTCAACCCCTGGCAGAAGCCGGACCGGATCGCTCCCTGACCTGCACGACTCTATCCGTCACACTGCTGGGTTCGGCCGGTGGAGGATCGGGTTCATTTTCATACAATTGGGTTCCGTCGACCGGTCTGGATAATCCAAATCTCGCCCAGCCTGCGTGTTCCCAGTCGGGGACCTACACGCTGACGGTTACCGACACAGTCACAGGGTGCACCGATTCCGATACCGTGGTTGTTTCTGACGACACAACGCCGCCCCTGGTCACCGCCGGTCCCGACAAGGTCCTGACCTGTTCAGTGACCGCGGTCATTCTGGAGGGAGGTGCTTCGGGAGGATCCGGCTCCTATTCCTACAGCTGGGCGCCTGTGATCGGGCTCAGCGACCCTGCAAGCCCCCAGCCCACTTGCAACCAGCCGGGAACCTACACCCTGACCGTTACCGACAATGCAACCGGATGCGTGTCCAGTGATTCGATGACCGTCACCGAGGTGACGCTGCTGCCCGCAGCCTCCTTTTCACCGTTGAATCAGACGGTTTGTGTCAATACTGAAGTATGCTGGACCAGCACATCCCTCTATGCGGACACCTATCTCTGGAATTTTGGTACCGGTACCGATTTCTCCTCAGATCCCAATCCCTGTTTCACCTACACGGAACCTGGAACCTACACGGTGACTCTGACCGTAACTAATGATTGCGGTGTGGATGTGGAGACCGGTTCGATCACGATCGATCCCGTACCGGAAGCTTCTTTCAACTACACAACACAGAGCGGCACGTACTGCGTGGGTCGGGCTGTGAACTTTACGGACACCTCAACCAATACTCCCATTTCCTGGCAGTGGGACTTTGGGGATGGTGCGACTTCAACCCTGCAGAACCCGTCCCATACGTACTCCATCGATGGGTCCTTCACGGTCACCCTCATCGCCTGCAACGTGTGCGGATGCTCCGAACCCTATACCCGCGAAATTACGATTATCGCGGACTGCAATACGAACTGCTCCGCCAACTCCCACCCCATCGGATGCGAGGGAGGAACTCCCGTTGAAGTTCTGGGGAATACGTCCACCGATACGGACAACTACAACACCAGCTACTACGCGTGTAAGCCCGACATTAACTATGGCGGACCCAACTTCACCTATCGCCTCAACTTCGATCCCGGCGCAAATTTCATCATTACACTGGAAGAAACGGTCCCGGAGCCCAATGGCTACGAACTGGACCTGATCCTTTCGTCGGAGTGCAATCCTCCCTCTTGCCTGGCCTGGGGGGACACCGATCTCGGGTTTGACGATTTTACTCCGGAAAACGATCGTTTCTTCCTCATCGTGGATGGAAGGGACGGAACCAGCGGCCCGTACAAAATCACGGTGACCTGTCTCCCGCCGGACCAGACCGGTTCCTGTTCCGGTCCCAGCTTCAGCGGCATTACTCAGGCCTTGGACAACGACCCGTGCGGTCTGGGTGGTGTTAAGGTTGTCTGGCCTGCTGTTGTGGATTGGGGAACCGATAAAAACGGCGACGCCTGCACCGGTGGAACCTTTGAAGTTCTTCGTGCGCCCGTGAGCAGTCCTGCGAGTGAGATCACCGTGGGCTCGGGTCTTTCCGGAATCGAGTATGTCGACATCTCGGCCGTGAGGGATGAAGATTATCTTTACCGGGTAAACGCTGTCAACTCCTGTTGCGCGGAGCCGACACGTACCGGGTTGACTGATGTTGGAACCGACAAAATTAACGCTCCACCCGTCTTTACTGGTCTTGTCAGCGCAATCGATGTCGATTCCCCAACGGGATGTGCAGCCTCGGGGATCGCTCTCTCCTGGCCGTCGGCTGACTTTGGTGACGCAACCGGATCGTATCGGATCCTTCGCTCCCTCGTCATTGAAGGCACCAACCCTGTAGTTCTGGAAGAAAGCTATACCGGGACTTCATATGTAGACACCACGGCAACTCCGAACATCATGTATTACTATCGGATTGAAGCCGTGAACGAGTGCGGGATCGCGGAGGATGGTGGAGGAGGGACCGTTCCGGGAATCGACCTGGCTGGAAGCCCGGGAGCCCGGGAACCCAGTCCGATGGACCAGGAACCCGCGGCGGAGCCCTTTCTCCTCGCGAAGAGCGGCACCGATGTTACCTTTTCCTGGGAGGAAACGGGTGTGACCTACAACCTGTACCGTGGATCCCTCGGAGCCCTCCGAAGCGGGTATTACGACCATTCCGCAATTTCCCAGTGCAACATTGTGGGGAATTCGATCACCTTCAATGTCGGGGATGGCAACTACTACTATCTCATCACAGCGTCCGCCTGTGCCGGTGGGGGAGAATCGTCCTATGGCAGGGACGGTACGTCAACTGAACGCCCGACCGCCGCCGATACCACAGGAATTACCTGCCCCTGATCAACGCCAGACAGAAAATTCTTACCGGGAGAGATATCCGAATCTCTCCCGGTTTTCTGTTTAAAAAGCAAAGATACGAAGGATTTCGCCTGCGACAAGTTTCATTTTCTTAATGAATATGTATTTCTGAGCTATCCCCGGTTGATCAATCTGATACAATTCTCGGGTGCCACCCAGGATCATCATTTCCCGGCTGAACCTCAACGGTTACAAGTCCTTTCCGGATAAGACGGATATCCGTTTTGATCCGGGTGTGAGCATTGTTGTCGGCCCGAACGGGTGCGGAAAGTCCAACGTCTGCGAGGCGGTCGCCTGGGTACTGGGAAGCCAGAGCCCCAAGGAGTTCCGTACGCAGGCCATGGCGGACGTGATCTTCGCGGGAACGAGGAAGCGAAAGGCCCTGGGGCTGGCGGAAGTTTCCATTACCTTTTACTCCGGCGATTCCAGCCTTCCCGGCGCCGCCCAGGAGATGGAAGTCTCCCGGCGCGTCTTTCAGGACGGGGGCGGAGAATATCGTATCGACGGAAAGGTGGTTCGGCTGAAAGATCTTTTGGACCTTCTGGGGGATACGGGGTTCAATTACTCCTCCTATTCCATCATCAGCCAGGGACAGGTCGAAGCCTTTGTTCAGATGCGGGGCACGGAGCGGCGTCAGCTCATTGAAGAAGCCGCCGGAATTGCCCGGTTTCGAGAGAAGAAGCGCCAGACTGTTCTGAAGCTGGAAGAGACGCGGGGCAACCTTCAGCGCATCGAAGATATCCTCCAGGAGAAGGAGAAGCAGCTCCATTCGCTGAAGGTCCAGGCCGGCCGTGCCCGCCGTTACCGTGATCTCGAATCCCGCGTCATGGAGCTCCAGCGGCTTCTTCTTTTCAGCCAGTTCCATCAGTTGACGGAGGAGCGGCTTAACCTGGAGGGACAGTACCGGGATTCTCACCTCTCTGAAAGCAAGCTCTCAGCCGAGCTCGGAGAGCTGGAAAAAACTTCCGCAGAGGCAGAAACCGCTCTGCTCGCCTGGAATGAGAGAGCATCAAGTCTGGATCGGGATTACCAGGAGAAGATGTCTGAAATTTCAAAGTCCCGCGCCCTGATCGATGTACTGGAAAACCAGATACAGACTCTGGCACAGACCCGTGAACAGATCGGAGCCGAGATCGGACAGGGAGTAAAAGAGCGCCATGAGACCGGGGTTAAACTTGCCAGACTCTCGAAGGAAATAACCCGTCAGGAAACGCATGTGACTACCCTGAAGGATGCTCTTGCAACCATGGAGCAGGATGGGGCCGGATTCGATGGGGAGGAAAGAAACATACGCACCAGACTCGAAGAGGAACGCCACACCCTGGTGAGCCGTCTCGAAAAGAGAGAATCACTCAATGCACGGCTTGTGGAAACCCAGGCTTCTCTTTCCTTCGATCATCGTGAATGGGAACGGGTCTCTTCCGAACTGATGTCGATGGAAAAGGAGATTCGAACATTCGAAGAGGAAAAGTCTACTCTGGCGGTATCCCGTAAAGAGCTTGAAAAAGACCGAAAGAAAGTGCTCGATAGGATTGAGGCGCTGGATCTGGAACATGGAAGCCTGACGGAATCCAGAGAACGGGATATCCAGGAGCACGCCTCTCTTTCCACCCGGATTGACGGATGGGAGACGACACTTCTGGATCTGGAAAAACGGATTCAGATCCTGCAGGATCAAAAGCGGCTCCCCGCTCTCGTCGAGATGCCGGATTCCTGGGAGCCTTTTGCCGACACGCTCTTTCATCTTATTGCCGAGGCTTCCCTCGGGGAGATAGATTCCTCGGTCACCGTCCGGAAGACAACGATAAATCTGCCCGAAATCGAGGGGGCCACGCCGCTGAACGCCTTCCTGAAGCTTCATCCCGAAGCGCCTTCCTGGCTTCTCTCGGCACTTCCGGGAATCTACCTTGTAGAGGAGAAAAACCTCGACAAACAGGTTTCGGCTTACCCTCACGTCCTCTTTTTCTCCTCCACAGGATCTTTCGCCTGGGGCGGGCTGCGCGGGTCACCGCCCTATGCGGCCGCAGGCACCTTTTCAGAGACGATTCACTTTCGAACGATCCAGGAAAACCTTGAAAAAGCACGGAAAACGCGCGGGGAGCTGGAATCCAGAATTTCGAAGACGGAAAAGAAGATCGAAGAAACCCGCTCAAACCTCGCGGACACAAGAGATAAAGGAGCCACAGTTCAAAATTCTCTGTCTGACGCGATCCGGCGATCGGAGGAAGTAACCCGAAAGCTCTCCACCCTCCGTACATCGTGCGCTCACCTTCGGGAGGCCCGGAAGGATTTCGAAGGACGGAACAAAGTGGCTGAGACATCACTCGGAGAGATGAAAGCTCAGCTGACGGTCCTGGACAAGGAGATTGAGGAAACCAAAGTATGCATCCAGAATCTGTCCAGGGACCTGGAATCTAAACTGGGAAACCTGACAAGCTGGAGGTCCCGGCTGCAGGAGGAACGCTCAGCCTGTCAGAAAGCTGAGATGGAACTGATGAAACTGCAGGAAGAACATCGGTCTCTCCTGCGAAAGCGGGATGATCTGGACGCTCATACTGCCTCCCTCAGGGAGCGGGATGTTCAGACGGAGAAGCAAATCGACCTTGTGGGAGAGACGCGGACAGAGCAGACAGGAATCATTGAAGCTGTCGAAAGTACGGCAGGAACGTTAGCACTGGAACGGGAACGATTGAAAGCGGAAGGTGAAAAGCTCCGCGAGAAGAAGACAAAAAGTGAGACGTCATTGCGGGAAGTCCGCCACCGTCTCGATTCCGCGCGGGAACAATCGGCTCAGGTGTCGACCCGGCTTGAAGTGGCCAGGGTAAAACTTCAGGAAGTTGCGCAGCGCAGCCATGAAATTTTTCACGTCCCACCGGGCCGGCTGGAAGGGATTTCAGAGGAGATCTCGATGGAGGATGCCCAGTCGGAACTGGATAATACCCGAAATGCATTACAGCGCCTCGGAGCCGTGAACCTGCTTGCGGAGGAGGAATTCACGAGCATTGAGTCCGATGTGGAGCTGATCCGGAAGGAAAAGGGCGATCTTGTCGGATCCCTGAACGGACTGAATGCCACCGCGCAGGAGCTGGAACAGACTGCGCAGAGGATGTTTCTGGATACGTACAGTGAGGTGAATCGAATCCTGGGGACTTATATCGAAAACCTCTTCCGGGGAGGACACGGAGAGTTGAGACTTCTGGATGAGGAAAACCCCCTTGAATCGGGTGTTGATATCTTTGTTCAGCCCCCGGGAAAGCGTCTTCAGAATATGCTCCTGCTTTCCGGTGGAGAAAAGGCGCTGGCAGCCCTGGCTCTGCTGATGGCCCTCTTCCGCTTCCGGCCCTCCCCCTTCCTGATCCTGGATGAAGTTGACGCAGCACTGGACGACGCCAACGTGGAACGGTTTATTCATCTGGTCGAGGAAGTACGATCCGATACCCAGGTCATCCTGATCACCCATAACCGGCGAACCATGGATCTGGCCGATCTCCTCCTGGGAGTCACGATGGAGGAGCCCGGGTGCAGCAAGGTGATTACCCTTCCGACGACCCGGGTCTGATCAAAGACAGGAAGAGGCGTTCATAATCATCCGCTACCCGCTCCCAGGTATACCTGGTCTCCACAAGTTTTCTCCCGTGAATTCCCATTTGTTTCAGCCGGCCGTGTTGTCCGGCGAGTGATTCCATTGCCCCGCAGAGGGCTTCGACCTTACCCGGGGGAACCGTGACTCCCGCGTCCGAACTCTGGATATCTGCCGCGACTCCAACGATCGAGGTCGTAAGGACGGGACAGCCGCAGGCCAGGGCCTCAAGAAGAACGAGGCCGAACCCTTCCTGACGGGCATCGGTGGAGGGCAGAACAAAGAGATCCGAAGCCCGATAGAAGTCCGGAAGGGACTCGTCGGGTACGAATCCGGAAAACGTGACCTGGCCCTCCAGGTTCAAATTTGATACAAGCTGGCGGTAGCGGGAAAGCTCTTCCCCTTTCCCTCCCACATTCAACAGGACGATCATTCCCCTGTCTTTCAGGATCTTCATGGCGTCAAGAAGAAGATCGAGTCCCTTGTACCCGTGCTGACGATCGAGGATGCTCAAAAAGGAAAGGGTCAAAGCGGAGTGATGCACTTGATCCGGCCCGGCGGAAAACCGGCTGGTGTCCACACCCCAGGGAATGGCGGTGATTTTGTTCTGAAAGGGCCGCAGGTGGATGGAATATTTCGCGTATTCTCTGTGGGAAACGACGATTCGGTCGGTGCGGTGCAGGACCCATTTCAGGAAGATCGAATTGTAGAGCCGGGCAAGGATGGATTTGGCCCCGGATCCGTAAATATCATTGTGGTAGGTGAGAACGAGGGGCTTCTTCTGGATTCGGGCGGCGAGGGATCCCCATTCGGAGAACCAGACAGTGGGGAGGTGGATGTGCACAAGATCGGGATGAAAAGCCAGCAGGGCTGCGAGGATTCCAGGGGTCAGGTTGGTGTTACTGACCTTTCCAAAATAGGGAAGGCGTACGACTTCGATCCCGTCCACCCTGTCCGTGCCGCCCCCCTCGTCCGCGCATACCACCCGAACACGATGGCCGCGCCGGACAAGATTGCGCCCCAGGTGGTAGACCGTCTGTTCCACGCCCCCGATATAGGGTGGAAACCGGACGACCGACTCAGCGATCTTCATAGGCGAGTCCCATTGTGATGACCTGATCGTGCTCCTCACGCCCGGATGCCCGAAGATGAAGCTTCTCAAGGGTCGAAGTAAACCGGGACCATTCGTACGAATAGATGGCCCCGTGGGTCAGGCGCCCATGGCGGGCGGCGTAGCGACCGAGAAAGTATTTCGGAGGACTCTTCTGTTCGCTTCGCAAATAGGAAATCGCGGTTCGGCCGGTTACGAGGTAGAAACCGTAGGGATCGTTCACCAGGACAACCGCATCTTCGGGGAGTCGAAGGCCGGCCTCCCGTGCAACGATTCCATTCACCGAGTTCATTGTCCAGAGATCCCGGTTTTCGGCTGTTGAACCTACCAGGTAGAGAAGAATCCCGGCTGAGACAAGAACGATTCCAACGGGAACCATGCGGTGAATCCTTCGGCCTGCACCGATGATCCGGCAGATACCGGCAAGATAAAAGGGCAGAACCAGCACGAAATAACGCGGACTCACGACAGGAATGATACAGAGGAGGGCCAGGTGAATCGGGAGAAGGAAGGCAAGGAAAGAGGATTGCCGGGCCGCGGCGAGTCCTCCGATCAGGAGGAGAAGGCCAATGGGCCAGAGGGGAGGAGGGACCGAGGCGGGATCGTGATAGGAATCGGAAAAGACAAGGGACTGGGGCAGAGTCTCGTTCAGGATTCTGGCAAAGTTGGAACCGGCCCGCTGGATCAGCCTCAGATCCGTTGGCTGGAGCAGCTCCTGGGTCTCTCCCGTCCAGGTGTCAGCCAGAAGGGGAGTCCGGCTGGGCTGGAGGAGGCCCGGCTGGGCCCAGAGGGTCCATCCCACGAAGGGGAGGGAAGCCAGCAGGGCGATCAGCACGGGGACGATCGTTGCCCGGCGGCGGAGGAAACGATAGAGGCCATCCAGACCATAGGCCAGGGGAAGCATGAGGCCGATCGGTTTCAGCAGAGGAGCCAGAAGGAGAGGGAGAATCATCCATCGTTCCCTTCCTTTGACGTAGAGGACCACAGCGGCCATGATCACAAGGGCAAGGGGAATCTCTCCCTGGATCCGAAGGATATACCGGGCCAGATTTGACAGGCAGAGAAAGAGGATGATCCAGTGAGATTCGGGGGCCGGAAAGACTCGATAGACCAGGATGAGCAGCCCCAGAAAGAAAAGGATGAGGTGGATGCGTAGCAGGTTATAGTTCAGATCGAAGAGGAGGATCTGGGGTGCCAAAATGGCGGGATATGCGGGTGGATAGAGGATAAAGGAGGGAGCCTCCGGATGGCTGATTTCCGTAAGGCCTTTGCCTTCAGCAAGAGCCTTGCCGGCGACGAGAAACCCGCCGCTGTCGTACCGGGGATAGTAGGACATCTGAAAGGCCCGACCGAGGAGGAAGGTAAGTGCGGCGATTGCCAGCCAGGTGACCCAGCGGCCCTCCTTTGTTGCCCGGTTCCAGAATGAAGGGCTAGGCACCGGCGGCCGCCACTTCACGATAGAATTCTTCCAGCCGGGAAAAATGAAGTCCTGCGTCCCAGCGGGAGGAGATCTTCAGGGCTTCCCTGTGCATCGTATTCCACTCTTCACGGTTGTGATGGAGCCGGATCATGGCTTCTGAAAGTGCCTGCGCGTTCCCCGGCGGGACCAGTATTCCACTCTTTCCATCCAGAACCATTTCAGGGATACCCCCGATCGAAGAAGCAATTAGGGGAACTCCGGCCATGGCTGCCTCCACAAGAACCAGGGGATGGTTCTCTCTCCAGATCGAAGGCAGGACCAGGACATGGGACTCGTAAAGAATATCGGTAATCACACTGCCAGGAACCTTACCTCTGTATCGAATGGAAGGATTCTTCCCGGCCAGGTTTTCGATTTCCTGCCGGAGCGGACCCTCCCCGGCGATAACGAGCTTCATTCCTTCCGAAGGATCGATCCGGGCCCAGCTGTCCAGGAGGACCCTGACACCTTTCTGCAAGGTAAGGCCGCCGATATAGGTGATCTGAAAGGAGTTTTCCTGTCGCTGATCCGGGGGTGCCGGGGGCCTGGGAACGCCGAGGGGCAGATGTTCGATGCGGGATTGGCGAAAAATTCCGAATTCGGCGTGGGTATCCGCAAGATGTCGGCTTGGAGACAGAACGAGTGCGGGACCTGATCCCATGGCCCACTGCTTCGCCGCTTTATAGACCCGGCAGGGGAGGGGAAGGTCGGGACAGGGGCCCCAGGAACGGAATGGACAGGTGAAGATGGCATAGGGACAGATCGCGGCAAAATCGTGAAGAGTATGGATCGCAGGAATTCCTGACCGCTTTGCAACACGGAAAATGGCGTGCGAGAAACCGTCGATTTTATGGGTATGGAGAATATCGGGCTGAAATCGCTGAAAGATGGATCTCAACAGCGGCACCATGCGGGGATTGTAAGCGTCCAGATAGTGCCATAGAGCTTTGGTCAGGGGCGAGCTGGTCGAAAGGTTTCGGATTCGGGCTACATTTTTTTGCGGACATGAAATTACGTGAATCCCATCGATCTCGTCTTCCTGAATTTCATCCGCGTCACCCAGAACCAGCAGAGCCGCTTCGTGCTTCCCCTTCAGATGGTGCACGACGTCCCACGCATAGTTCTCAGCACCTCCCGTTCTCCACTTTCCCTGTGCTGCGGCGACTAGAATTCTCATTGAAAGGTATTGTACCCCAATCCTTGCTTGCGATAGGAACCCTCTTCCGGTAGGATACATCCGGGAAAGGAGCCTGCATGAGCGAATTTAAGCCGTATGTCCCCGCCGAGACCCGGTACCGGGATGTAACGATAAGAGCCCTGATCACCGGGGCTCTCTTTGGCGCCATCTTCGGGTCTGCGAATGCCTATCTCGGCCTGAGGGTCGGATTGACGATTTCCACGTCGATTCCCCTTGCCGTTCTCAGCGTAGCGGTTTTCAAGCTGCTGGAACGGGTTTCGCGGAAGACAAATATTCTGGAATGCAACATCGCCCAGACGATGGGGTCGGCGTCCTCTTCCCTTGCCTCCGGGGTGATCTTTACGATCCCCGCTCTATACATGTGGGGATTTGATCCTCCGCTGGTTCAGATCGGCATTCTTGCCCTCCTCGGCGGCATTCTCGGCATTCTCTTCATGATTCCGCTTCGTCCCTATCTGATCGTGAAGGAACACCATGAGCTTCCCTACCCTGAAGGAACGGCGGCGGCACAGGTGCTGATTGCGGCCGACGCCGGGGGAGCCCGGGCTCAAAATGTCTTTATCGGTCTGGTCGTCGGGGCCGTGTACAAAGTCCTCCTTTCTTTTGGAAAACTCTGGGCGGAGGAGATTAACATCAAGATTCCCTCGTTGAAGAAGGGAATCATCGGGCTCGACCCGACGCCGGCACTCCTGGGTGTGGGATATATCCTCGGGTACCGCATTGCAGGGATCATGGTGGCCGGAGGGATCCTTTCCTCCCTTGTTCTTATCCCCATGATCGCCCACTTTGGAGAATCTGCGGTTCACCCTCTCTTTCCTTCCCTGGATGTCCCCATTTCCGCCATGTCCGCCAAAGATATCTGGCAGAACTACGTCCGGTACATCGGAGCCGGCGCTGTCGCCTTTGCCGGCATCCTGACTGTGCTCCGTTCCCTTCCCACGATGATGCAGAGCCTGATGGACGGGTTGAAGGGATTTACTTCCGAGGGAAGAAAGGTGGGGGTCGCGCCGATTCGAACCCAGCACGATCTGCCCATGTCCGTTGTCCTGATTGGGGCTGCGGTTGTCGTCGGGGTTACCATGATTTCCTCGCACGTTCTGGGTGTGGGAGCCTCGATACCCCTGCGGGTCTTTGGTGCCCTCTGTATCGTTCTCTTTGCCTTCATGTTCGTAACGGTTTCCTCCCGTATCGTCGGTCTGGTGGGGGTTACGTCCAACCCTACGTCGGGAATGGCGATCGTGACACTTCTGGGAACCAGCTCAATCTTCTACCTCCTGGGATGGACGGACGATGCTGCAAAGGCCACAGTCCTCACGATCGGGACCGTGGTTTGCGTGGCGGCTTCCATTGCCGGAGATATTTCGCAGGATCTCAAGTGCGGGTACATCATCGGGGCCACCCCTTCCCGGCAGCAGATTGTTGAGCTCATTTCAAGCCTTACTTCGGCGTTTGCCATTGCCGCCGCAGTCTTTTTTCTTGGGAAGGGGCTTGGTTTTGGAACCGAAGCCCTGCCCGCGCCGCAGGCCACCTTGATGAAAACGGTCATCGAAGGTGTCCTTCAGGCCGATCTTCCCTGGGGACTCGTACTCACCGGCGCGTCCCTGGCTCTCGTTGCCTCCCTGCTGGGGGTACCTCCGCTTCCTTTTGCTGTGGGCATCTACCTTCCCGTGAAGACGATGACCCCGGTCTTTGTCGGTGGCGTTCTTCGTTCCCTCGTGGAGTACCGGGCACGCCGACGGGGACAGGACATGGATCAACGCAGGGAAAAGGGTGTTCTTCTTGCTTCCGGCATGATCGCCGGGGAAGGCCTTGTGGGGGTAGGCCTTGCCGTTTTTGCCTATATTTCAGGCCGGAAGCCGGAGGGCTGGGGCCTTGAGTTTTCGGGGTATGGAGACCAGATCGCCGCCATGGCGGCCTTTACCCTCCTGGCCTTTTTCCTCGTTCGAATGACCCGTCTAAAGCCGGAATCTGAATAGAGGCAGGGCCGACCCCTTGATCGTGAAGAGGATCGAAAAAAGAAGCAGATCAGGGTTCTTCGGACCGGAACGACCTTAATACTTCTTCAAAATCGGGCTGGTTCTTCTCAAAACGGGAAGGCAGGCTCCACAGGAGAACCTGGTGATAGTAAGATCCCAGGTCCACGGATACATGCCAGTACCGGATACGGGTATTGTTGATCGAGCCAAGGATCTCATACTTCACGGCAGGATAGTCCACGATATTCAGATTGTAGGGTCCTTCCACCTTCGGATTTTCCAGGGAATTCACGAGGATCCCGCTGGCGATCTGACTGAATTGTTCCAGATCCACATCTTCGTCAAAATCCATTTTCGATTCGCTCAGGATCGTGCAGTAGGCCTCCCGGGCCAGGTTTCCCATTTCCAGATCGGCGCTGTCATTCAGACGGCCGTTGAGAAAGGACCACGAGCCCGGCCTGGAAATCGAAAACTGTCCCTCCAGAAACTGCACCGCTTCAGGAGGTTTGTTCGCAATGGCCGTTTTGAAGAAGGAGCTGGCTACAATCACGGTCATGATGACGATGATTACGAAATTTAGGAAGATGCCGATTCCCGCGGGAATCAGGATCCCTTTCCATCCATGTTTCGAAATTCCAAAGAGGGCCGCGATTCCGCAGATGAGTCCGAGAAAATAGAGGACAAGCGCAACGGATGCAATAACAAGGCTGCGGGTTCCCGTGGCGTCATCCAGGGGAAAGGCTGCTTTGACCAGGATATTCATGCCTACAACCACGAGCGGAGCGATCCAGCTTGCCTTCGCGAGCTGGACCGAAAGTGGTGGTTTCGCTACGGCCGTTCCGGGAGATGAAATGACGGGTCCTGGCTGCATTGAGATCTCCTTCCTTGTTCCCTTCTCATCGTATGATAGCGTAACCGGGATACGAACGAAACGGTTTAGTGAATTCAGACATCGGGCCGGCGGGCGATCCAGATATCCTTGACGGCCAGTCCGTGGTAAGCATCCTTGCTGGGACACCAGGGAATCTTGTCAACGAGCCCAAGGCCTGAATTCTTCAGATTGTTCCGGATCTCCCCTGGTGTGAAATAGCGCTCCTTCAGCGTCGAGACAATTTCACCTTCCCCGTCGCGCACGGTGACGATGGCTTCGGACATTCGGGTGCCCGACGAGTAGCGGGTCTCCATGACCATGGTGAAGTCGGATTCTTCATGGATAAATGGGGTGCGGGATCCCCAGATTCGCTTAAAGGCGAGCTTGGTGTTCGTATCGAAGATGAACCATCCCCCGGGGACCAGGAGCCGGTACGTTTCGTCGAAGGTGGAAGACAGATCGGAAAGGGTCAGGAGGTGATTCAGGCTGTCATACAGGTTCAGGATGACATCAAAGGGCTGGCGGAAGGGGAGGTTCTGCATCCGGGAAACGACAAAGGGAAAGCTCTGGCGGTGGGAGGAAGCGAGACGCTGTCCGATCGAAAGATCGCACCCGGTTATGTCGAAAGCCCGATCGGCCAGGTAAGCGCAGAGATGCCCGGGACCGCATGCAACTTCCAGGATCCGGGATCGGCGGTGGATCCCGTATGTTTCAAAGATCGACATGATTGCGGGTCGAAGGAATGCGAAAAATGGGCGGGAAAGCACCCGGTTGTAATAGGGGGCAATTCGGTCGTAAATCACCATTTCCCGATAATCGTCACGGGGCCGTCATTCACCAGATCGACCTCCATCAGGGCCTGAAATACTCCCGTTTGAACGGGTACCCCCTGGGCATTCAGAGCGGCCACAAAGTTTTCGAAGAGAACCTTTGCCTCTTCGGGTGGGGCCGCCGCATCGAAAGAAGGCCTCCGTCCGCGGCGGATGTCGCCCGCAAGGGTGAACTGGGAGACGGCAAGAATCTCGCCTCCGATATCCTTTACGCTCCGGTTCATTTTGTCCTCTTCATCGGGAAAGATTCGCAGGTTTACGATCTTATCCGAAGCCCGGCCAAACTGTTCCTCCCGGTCTTTTTTTTCGATTCCGACAAGAAGGAGAAGGCCTTTTCCGATTTGCGCCACCGTCTTTCCTTCCACCCGTACGGACGCCTTCTGTACTCTCTGGATGCAGATAATCATGAGCGAATCCTCTTCATTCCCTGTCGAAGGGTTGAGAGAGTCTTCACTTTCAGGATTGAACAGAGGACCAGGAAGAGGGCAAAGCCTGCAGCAATAAACAGGGTCAATCGCAATAACGTGAGGGCGATCCCCGATCCTGCGGTGAGCGGAAAGAAGGAGAGTGCCTGGATCAGAACGAAAGCCATGACTCCGGATGCCACAATGATGCGCAGGGCTTCCGTGCCCATCGCCCTCCATGAAGGGGAAATGCCGGCCCTTCCGGCAAAGAGGATCATGACCAGAACCTGAGCGTACCCGCCCAGGCTTGTGGCCAGGGCGATACCGGACTGGGCCATCCGGGGAACGAGAAAAACGCAACCGGCTGTAAAAACCAGAAGGTCAATGGCGGTGGCGACGGCCGGGGTCCGTGTGTTCTGGTGGGCAAAGAAGGCTGAAGCCAGCATTTTGCTGATCGCGTAGGCCGGGAGAGAAAGTGCGTAGTATCCAAGGGCTTCGGCCACAAGGAGAGTATCGGAACTTGAAAACCTTCCTCCCTCGAAGAGGACCTTGATGGAAGGTTCCGCCAGGATCCAGAGTCCGGCGGCCGCAGGAATCGTAACCCATAATCCAAGGTTGATTCCGGAGGTCAGGGTCGTCAGGAACCGATCGCGATCCTTGACTTCCCGGGACATGCCGGGAAGGAATACCGTAAAGAGCGACATGACCACGCCGCCGTATACCAGGTGGTTGACCCGGTAGGCGTAGTAAAGGACACTGACGGCCGAATCCCCGATGGACGCTGCAAACCTCGTACCTACGAGCTGATTGATTTCGTAGATGCCCAGGACAAAGAGCCCCGGCACCATGAGCTTCAGCACCTTCCAGACGGCAGGGTGAGAGAAGGGGCGGACTGGATTGAGGGAGAGTCCCAGCCGACGAGCCACGACGAGCTGGCTTCCCATCTGCAGGACGCCTCCGACAAAGACGCCTGTCGCGAATCCCAGAGTAGGGTGCTGATAGACCCTCCCAAGAAGAAGACCGCATACGATCATGCTGAGGTTCAGAAAGATCGGGGTGGCGGCAGGGAGGTAAAACCTGTCGTGGGCGTTGAGGATTCCCTGAAAGAGCCCGGCGAGGGAGATGAGAAAGAGGTAGGGGAACATGACCCGGTTCAGCATGACGGTAAGCTCGAATTTCCCGGGAGTAAGGATAAATTCTCGGGCGAACAGGGAAACGATCCATGGAGAGAAGACAATGCCCGCCACGGTAATGGCGGTCAATATAAAGGTCAGGGAATAAAGAAAAACCGCGGCGAACTTCCAGAGATCCTCCGAGTTCTCCTGGTTGCGTGACTCGGAGAAGACGGGGATGAAAGCAGCGTGGAGGGCTCCCTCGGCCAGGAGAGCCCGGAAGAGGTTGGGGATTCGAAAGGCGACGATGAAGGCGTCGGCCTGCATGCCCGCACCCAGGACGAGAGCCAGGACCTTGTCCCTGGCGTATCCCGTGACCCGGGAAAGAAGTGTGATCAGGGTGACCCCACCGACGGTCCGAACCCGGTTCATGCCTTCAGAACGGAACGTTTTTTGACTTCACCAATGAGGGTCTGAATAAAAACCTGGAACTGGTGGGCAAGAAATTCTTTCTGCTTCAGGCTTTCCGTGCTCTTCAGATCGAAATAGAATCGATCCACGGTTCCCCAGTCTTTGTACATAAGATATTTCATGTATTTAACGTGGAAGGATTCCAGCGATCGCAGGAGCTTCCGAAAGGTAGGTCGGGATCCTTCCTCGGTAAATTTAACCGCTTTTTCCTGGAGGTCGAGCAAGGCTGTCAGCAGCTGGACCGACTGTTCGCGGCGGTTCTGATAGTAGGGAAAGATAATCTCACCCTTGAGTTCCTTACCGGACGCCACGGAGAGGATTGAAATGATGTTCTGCTGAAAGAGATCCCTGCAGATTCCCTGGGAATCCTCGATCTTTCCATGGACGACCTGCGGATCGAGGAGGAGGTTGACATCGACCAGCTCCAGTTCCATGACCTTTCGCAGTTCCATCCGGCTGGAGAAGAGCATCGACTCGATCTGATTCTTAATTGCGTCCTCCCTGATAGAGGGTATGGCGCGTTTGTTGATCGTGATTTCCAACTCTTTCCAGGTATGGTGGATCAGGGCAAAGAGCATAACCGCGGAGGGGTAGTCTTTCCGGTTCTCAAGGATGGAGGAGACGTGCTGGAGGTATTTCAGGATTTTGAACTGGAACATTACGATGGTGAGGTAGGGTCCGCCGTAGGCGTGGTGTTTCAGATCCTTGAGGAGGGGGTGGAGGCTTTCCTTGGATACCTCTGCCAGCCTGGGAAGAGACGTACCTCGAAAAAGGGGAGAGAAGGTCGGATGGTACTCCATGATGGACTTGAGAAGACGGCCGAAAGCGAAGTAGGTCTGGAGGGACAGATAACTCACGGAGGAGAGGTCTCCGGCGATCTTGATGAAATCCTGTACATGTTCAATGGCTTCGGAAAGTTGAGTGGCAACGGCGGTGCCGCTGTCGGAAGAGTCCGAACGCAAGGATTCCAGGTAGATCATGAACTGGGTAAAGTGAAGCTGGTCCTCCCCGAGAAGCAGCCGCAGCGCAATCAGAAGCCTTTCCAGCCCGGAACGGACACAGGCGATTTCCGGCCGATAGTTATGAAGCGAGGCATGCTCCTGCTCGTAAGTACTCATGGGAAGATGCTCGAGATCAAAAAAGCAGGCGATAGCCTGGACCCACATTTCCATTTCGAAAACCTGCGGGTCGGTCTCTCTCCCTTTTAGAACGGAAATCCCAGACTCATGAACCATTGATCCTCTGGCTGACCCTCCTCAGGATCCAGTTTTTTCCCGTAGTCTACACGCAACGGCCCGACGGGGGTGAGGACAAAGATTCCCACACCCACACCATGCTTCAAACGGTCCAGGGAGATGTCTTCATGCTTCTGAAAGACATTGCCGCTGTCCAGGAATACACTAACACCGAATTGATTAAGGAGCAAGGATCGGAACTCTACATTGGCAAGCAGAACGCCAAGTCCTCCCAGGGGTTCGTACTCCTCCAGGGTCTCACCTTCGATCCCGAGTGTGTCGCGTGCGTAGGCCCGGTGAGAGGTTCTGCCTCCCGAAAAGAACCGCTCTCCAATTGGTACAGATTCGCTTCCGAGGGGACGAATCCCTCCATAGCGAAGGGAGAGGATGAGTGTCGATCGTGCCTGTACCGGGAGATGAACGGTCTGGTGACCGAACCATTTTACGAAGCTTGAGTCGGTAAAGGTAGTCTCCGGAGACCATCGGATTTCAAAGGATGTGAAGGTGCCCCGGAGAGGATACACAGGATCAAGCCTGGAATCGTATACATAGGATAGAACCGGGTAAATCATGGTACGCTCTTCCGCATCCCCCCGGTTGATCAGATAATCCTTTGCATTATCTGGCCGCTGGACCGAATATTCGAGACGCAGGAATCCCTGGCTTCGGGGACCCCATTCCCGCATGTATTCCACAAAAGCATTTTCCTTTAATAAATCGAAGGAAGTCCATCGTTCGCTGGTTCGATAGACGACACCGGTTGTGGGGAAGGCGGTCCCCCAGGTGTCGGGTACCCGGTAGGTAAGCCGAAAATGCTGCTCCCGGTTTGAAAGCCGGGTCGTCAGGCCCAGATAATGGCGGCGACCGAAGAGGTTCATCATGGAATATCCCAACTTGATCCTGAATTGCTCCTCGGTGTCATATCCGAGCCCATAGGCAAAGGCGTGATGCTTGTCCTCTTCGACATCGATGCGAACGTGATCGATTGAGGAGTTTTCCGACGAAGGAACACGCTCAATGTCGACACGCTTAAATAAGCCCGTCGAGTAGAGATCTTCCTGGATGTCGTAAAGCTTTTGCTGGGAGAGAATATCCCCCGTATGCAAATCGAGGTCGTGACGCAGGGTCTCACGGTTTATGGTCTGAAGTCCCCGGATGAACACCTTTCCTGCGTATCGCTGAGAGCCCGGCTGACATTGATAGGTCAGATCGATGGTCCCATCATGGATGTTTGATTTGACAGATACCGTGGCCTCCAGATAGCCGGAATTAAAAAGACTGTTTTGGAGTATGGCGAGATCTCGCGAGGGAATTTCCTCCCGCATCGGCTGGCCGGCACGTGCTTCCAGGTTCAGACGGAGATCTTCCCCGAGATCGGGGAATCCCTCCATGAAGACCTTCCCGATCTGAAGGGAAGAACCCTCGGCAATGGGATAGGTCACACGGACAACCCTCTGAGTTGAGTCGATGTCCGTAATGGGAGTGTCGACGGCTGCTTCCAGAAACCCCCGATCGGAGTATGCGGCCTCGATATAGGACTGTCCATTTTTTACTGCGTCCGGGGTAATCCTCTTCCCAACCCGTATCCCCACTTCCTTTGTCAGGATGGCGTCGTTCAGCTGTTCATTCCCGGTGAAGGAAAGGTCACCCAGTGTGTACCGTTCCCCCTTGAACATGACAAAGACCAGGCGGCTGCAGTTGCAGGAATCATCGTCCACCAGGGACACGGTGATCTTCGCGCGGTAGTACCCCTTTCGATGCAGCCGGGCTTCATAGTCCTGAATCAGCGTTTGGAGTTTGGCGTCTTTCAGTCCCTCCCGGGCGAAGAGCTTATCGATCTTTCGCTGCAGGGATCGGGGCGCAGGTTCTCCCTCGAAGCGCACGTCCACCGGCCGATCACAATGGGTTTCAATTGGAAGAATGATTCCCCTCTCGCCCTGTTCAATACGGGAAAGGGTCAGAGTCGCATTAAGGTACCCCTGCTTGAACAATTGCTGGCGTGTCTTGCGGAGAAAAGCATGAATCCGGGAAGGTTGAAAGGGCTTCTCCATCAGTTTGTCGAAGGCATGATCCAGGATATGGGAGCACTCCCCGGAGAGATTCACCCGTTCCACGGGAAGACGTTCTCTCCGATCTATATTCACAAGAAGGGATTTTTCCCACTCGTCAGGACCCGGTTTGAGCTCCAGACGGACTTCGCCGTTCAGGTAGCCTTCCCCGTTCAGCATATGCTGAAGCTTTTCGCGGGCGGTGGGAAGAATATCCTCTTCCCAGAACCAGCCCGGTGCAGACATCCCCAGTGCCTTCTGTACTGCCTTTCGACTGAATCCCCGGATGCGGATGGACTGGAGAAGGATTTTCGGTCTTACCTTGAACGTGAGGGTGTTTTCATCCAGGATTGCTTCCACGTTTGCCGTAATGCCGCTCTGCATGAGCAGACGGATGGAGTCCTGAACTGCCTCGGGGCTGAGTTCCCTGCCTTCCTGAACCGTGATCAGCCTGGCGAGGGCAGCGACATTGGCCGGAGGGGCGCCCTGGAGACGGACATGGTCGATCACCTGTGCCGACATGCCGGAAGAAAGGAGTACGAGGAAAAAGAACTGCTTCAAAATCTCAGCCTCCGATGGATCTCAAAGAAGTAACTGCCATCCGGTTCTCGGAGAAGATTAATATAGGCTCCGTACCCGATGGAGCACTCGACGGAAATAAGATCCTCACGGTTGGAACTGGTTGTAAAGACATAATTAAAGATACAATTTCGATTAATCTGTTTGCTGACCGTCACCCGGGCCGTGGAAACGGTATCTCCCCCGACAATGGGGTCAATGCTGACCCGGGTCAGGCCGAACAGAAGGTTGGCCTGTTCTGATATTTCCTTGGAAATCTCCGTAGCGAAAAATCCGCCGATAAACCCTTCCTGCCCCGACTGAATTCCCCCGAACAGGAGCTGAAGGATGTCACTTTTGGGCAGGTAGGGTTCCGAGGAAAATTGAGTGTGGAGATAGGCCGTTCGGCCGGAAATCTGCACCCGCACGGTATAGTTTTTGATGGAGGTTTCGAGCAGGACGTTGATGACGGGATCGATCTGGATCGGATTGTTGAAGTCGGCCACCGCATTCACGATTTCGTACTTGACCTCATTAAAATCGACAATGCCGCCCTCCTGAATGACAATGCGGCCGAAGATAGTCGGATTATCCATCGTTCCCGATATCTGGAGGTTCCCTCCGCCCCTTGCCGTAATCAGGTTGTTTCGAACTTCCAGAGAATCCGGCGAGGTTACCTTGATATTCATATTTATCTTCGGAAGCCTCTTCGCCGTTCGGATCATCTTCTTCTTCAGCAGAGAATTCAGCACCTCCTGGGAAAAATTGAACGGTCTCGTATAGAGGGCCCTTGTAACCTGGATATCTCCAATCAGCTGGCTCTGCCCTTCGATCGTGAGAAGGCGAAGATCGAGATCCGTGGTTCCCTCCAGTCCGCTCACAAAGTGGATGGGGACACGAGCTCCCTTCATATGAATATTCACCGTTTCCGGGGCCAGAGTCGGGCCGGTAATCAGGTATCCGTCCAGAGAAATGGTTCCCTGTTCCATCTCCGCCGTGGCGCGGGTCAGGGTGACCTTCCTTCCCGAAAGGTCGAGAGCTACATCGACGTGGCGGGCATGAAGATTGAATGGAGGGTAACGAAAATGGCGGCCGGACATTTCGGCACTTCCCTCCGCCATGAGGGAACCCTTCCTCCACGTGAAGGTAAGGTTTATGAATCCTTCTCCCAGGAAGGAGGACTCGGGCAGAAGGATCTGGATCAGATCGTCTCCGAAGTACCCGGTGACGTTGGCTTCCAGTGACAGCTCAGGTTCGATACGGATCGTTCCACCAATTCCCAGAAGACCGTAAGGGTGGTCCAGCGGAACCTGTTCGATTGTAAATTCGCCCCCTTCCATGCGAAATCGTAACCCTTCCGGGAGGGTGAAGGTCTGATCATGATAGGTAAAGCCGAAGGGTTGAATTTCCGCCGAGCCCTTTCCCTCGCTCAGTGTTTCGGTATTCAGGGTCAGGTCAAACCGGGCTTCCAGTGCCTTGAGGGGTTGAAAGGGCGTAATTTTGGACAAAAAATCAGGGGAGAGTCCGGACAGGGTTCCCGAAAGATCGATATCGGGGAGACGGGAAATGTCCGCGTTTCCCGAGAGCCCGCCACCATTGGCCAGTGTGAGGTCATAGGTACCCCGGCCTTCGGTAAGCAAGACTTTGTACGCCGCAGGCAGTACGTGCGGCATGTCACCATCGATCGTTCCTCCTCCGGCAAGGGTCATGATGTCATTTTCAAGAACCAGGGAGAGGGAAAAGGAAGTGGTAAACGGTGTGGACGGAAGATGGACCTGCTCTGCGGTCAGGGTTGTGGAAACCACGTCGCCCTGGAGCTGGACAATGCCCCTGGCCGAACCTTCCAGGAGAGTCATGCGGTCAATCTCCACGTCAAGCCTGTCATCCTGGTACCGGGCTTCTGCAGAAAGATTTTCCAGTTCCAGACCTTCAATCCTACCCTCACTCAGGTGTCCGGCATAGGACCAGGAATCACCGTCAACTTGCAGGACACCAATGGATGTTACGGCAAGATCAACGGGAGCGGGTACAGGAAACATCTCCGACATAAGAGACAGGCGGATTGGCGAAGCGTCAAAGGGGATAAATCCGTTTATTTGAAGGGATCCCCCTCCCAATTCGAACTGCTCGCTTATGATTTTCAGCCCCGACTCCGAAATCCTCAGGCGAACGGATCCTGATCCCAGCTCAAAGGGAGGGTAAGAAACATCGGATACATGACCTTCGAAATTCAGGACCGGGTCATCCCACGTTCCTTCCAGGAGAATCTTGCCCTGCAGGGAACCGGCAAGAGGGATGGGCTCCCCGAGGTGAGGGCCGATCATGGCCAGGATCGTCTCGATTCTCACGGTTTTCAGGTTCCCCGATGCCCGTATCGGTTCAGATCCTGATAGCGGGAAGGCTCCATCCAGGACAATCCATCCCATGCGGGTTTGAAGACGCATTTGTCCGTGTAATCTGGAAAATCCTTCCAGGGTGCCTGCAAACTGCAGGGAGGAGGTCTCGTCCCCGATTCGAATCTTTCCCTCCCCCGAATCGACCTCTGTACCGGTCCAACGGTAATCAAGGGTGGCCGGTGCGGCCTGTCGAGCCACAACCTCGGGCAGGTTGAAGAGGGTGAATACACGCTGAACCGACATCGAACCGGCCTGGACTACCATATGTCCCTGTACGGGATCCCCCAGATCATAGATGAGGTGAAAATCGGCTTCACGGACCGAAGCCTTGATGTCCAGGATTTTAGTCCCTCGTTCCTTGTGAATGGAACACTCGCTTCGAACGGGCCCCATGCTGTGTCCGTTAAAGAAGATATCTTCGGACCGGATGGTTGCCGTGATATCGAAAACGTCTGTCTGAGCTGTCAGTTTTCCGTGAATGTTTGTTTCGCCCTGGAGAGGAACCCCCAGACGGAAGTGATCCGCATAGGTTCCGATCTCCCCGGTGGCCTGAAATGAAAGATTGATTTTTCCGGTCTTCGTGTTGAGTGTGGCCTGTCCCAGAAGGTTTGCGTTTTTCGTGTGGATATGAAGATCCCGAACGTAGAGGAGATGTTCATCTCCTTTCATATCGCAGGCGACCGATGCAGTAAGGGGACCGTAATCCTCAACGGACCATTCCACCGCGCGGACATCCAGTTTTCCGTTTACCAGGGAGACTCCAAATGCGTCGATCTCCAGAGGAACCTTCTTCTCGTTGAACTGTACGTACGAATTCAGGAGGGTGACCCGCTGAAGGTGGGCAAACCGGGGAAGCTTCAGCCCTACCGGTTTTGATTCCTCCCCCGTAACGATATGGAGCCTCATCTGATCGACGGTGGCTCTGAGATTCCATGGGTTCAGGCCAGTTGAGATTCGAATGGACTTCACCGTACCCAGGTCCGTGATCTGGACATCGGTCAGGGATAGACGGGGCGGTACCAGGGTCAGTCGAAAGGAGGTCCAGGAGATATTCACGCCCAGTGCATGCTGAAGGAAGCCCATGAACGTGTTCGAAAGCCAGTGCTGCACGGGAGGGGTGTGAAAGAGGCCGACCAGGAGTGCAAGAAGAAGAAAGGGAGCCAGAATGAGCTTGGTTCGCCGTCTCATCGTACGAAAAGGACCACGAGGTCCCTGAGGTTGATTCCGGTGATTGCGGGGGCAAGGATCGTCCCCCTGCTTTTCCAGAGGGGATAAGTGTCACCGGAGGCAATGGCCTCAAGAAGTACATTTCGGTCTGACCCAAGATCATCCCTGCTGAGGATGACACCGCCCGATGGGGCAGTTCCATCCTGACCGTCCGTTGCTGCCGCCATCAGGGTCCAGGCACGATCGGGAAATTCACCTAAGGCCCGGGCTGACCAGACTGCAGCCAGATGGGTGCATCGTCCTCCCCGCCCCCGGGGATCGTGGAGGGAAGGGGGGAACTCACCGCCGGCCAGGATGATCTGGCCGGGCCCGGCCTGCAAAAACGCGGTAATGAGGGTGTCTACAGCTTCTTCTGCCGGCATGTCCCGGTTGTCCACTACAATGGCCGGATGCCACTTTTCATTGGTAAGACGGGAAGCAAAGGCCCGGAGAAAAGTGGAATTATCCGCAAGAATCCGGACCTCCCGGCTTCGAAGGTGTGCACTGGCCGGCTTGGGGGTTTCCGGAAGGGTCTTGTTCCGAATGAGAACTTCCAGCTTGGTATGAAATTCCCATTCCTTAAGGGTCTCCAGGACTCTTTCCGCCTCATCCAGGGTCGATGGATCCTCCACCGTCGGTCCCGAAGCCACAAGGTCGGGGCGATTTCCCGGCACATCAGAACAGATCAGAGTCGTGCAGGATCTTTCCGCTGCCCGAGAAAGCCTGCCGCCCTTGATGGCCGAGGTATGCTTTCGCAGGCAGTTGGCTTCTTCGATGGAAAGGGGGCTTTGAATCAGCCGGGCATGGAGAGAGGTCAGAAGGGGTTCCGATATCCACGGAGAAAGGGGCATCTCCACCATGCTGGATCCGCCGCCTGATACCAGAAAGAGCAGGTCCCGTGTCGATCCGGTCACCAGGTTGAGTAACTCCCGGCCGCTTCGGTAGCTGTTTTCCCCGGGTACGGGATGATCGCCCTCGTGAAGAAGTCCGGGAAGGTCGGCAGGGTCCAGATAGCGCCGGGAAGTGAAGAGATGAATGTCCGATTCCGGCATGACCTCCCAGACGCCCTGTGCCATGTTCTGGGCCGATTTTCCCAGAGACAGGACCAGGGGGGGGGATGGCAGGCGATTTTCCGTCAGGTACTCTTTGACCAGCCGGCTACTGCGACAGTCTTCCACAGCCTTCATGAAGCTTTGGGTGAGAAATGGGATCAACTCTCACCCCAGGAAAGTTTTTTTCGCAGCACGTCGGAGTAGTTATGGTGCTCCGGAGTGAGCAGGGTGAGAAATTCATTGGAGAGCCTGACGGAAATGGAAGAACCGCTGAGAAAGGGAAAACCCACCTGCCCGTCCAGGGTGAGGTAGACCTCTTCCCTTTCTGTCAGGAGCCGAACAGTTACGGGTCGGTCCATCGGGAGAACCACCGGTCTCTGCGTGAGCGTATGCGGGCAGATCGGAGTCATGATTGTCGCGGGGAGCGTCGGTTCAACGATGGGTCCTCCGGCGGCAAGGTTATACGCAGTGGAGCCGGTCGGGGTGGATAATATCAGCCCGTCGGCTCGAAGATTGGTGAAAAATGTGCCGTCCACGTCGATCGTCAGGTCGATAATCCGGGCCAGGGCGCTCTTTGTGATGACCGCATCGTTGAGAATGTGGTGGGTCTCATCCTCCTGTCCTTCGATACGAAGAGTAACTGCCAGTTTGTGCCGGACTTCACGGTGGTATACCCCATTCAGCACTGTATCCAGGGAGTTCAACAGGGTGTCGGAAGAGAATTCTGTCAGAAAGCCAAGACGACCCATGTTGATGCCCATAATGGGTACAGGGCTGGGTATGTGGCGGGTGGCGTAAAGTAACGTACCATCGCCGCCCAGTACGATAACCAGATCACTGTTGATCGCCAGATCCGCCATCGGAAACCGCTCGACTCCCGGGGGCGGTGTCGTTACCGATCTTTGGTCGATCAGAACCCTTCTGCCTCGCTCGGCAAGGTGACCTGCAAGGTTCTCAGCCGTCCGTATGGCTTTGGGATCACTGTACTTTGCAATAATACCTACGACCCTGAACGGATCCATGGGTCTATTGTACACCAGCCCTGACCTGTATGATCCGGATTGGCCGCAGTTTCCAGAGCCTTGAGATGGGGTCGGGCCGGGAGTATACTCGGGGGGTTACCAGCCAGCCCGGGAGGCCTGTATGATCCTTGCTGAATTTTCCATGACACCGCTGGACAAAGGTGAAAGCGTGAGTACCTACGTAGCCCGATCCCTCGATATTATCGATCGTTCCGGGTTGCCCTACCGCCTTGGTCCCATGGGAACCTGTGTGGAGGGGTCCTGGGACGAAGTGTTCGGGGTTATCCGAGACTGTTTCAATCGAATGCAGGAAGACTGTGGAAGAATCTCCATTTCCATGAAAGTGGACTTTCGAAAGGGAAAGAGCGGACGGCTGGACAGCAAGATCAAGACCGTTGAATCAAAGGTGGGCCGTTCATTAAAGACATAAGGTTACAAAGACCGATCCTGGAGGAGGAGTACCATGCTGGACATTCTTCAAACCCACATGAAAGAGGCCATGAAGGCCAGAGAGGCCGAGAGGCTGTCCACGATCCGCATGCTGATTGCCGCCCTGAAGAATGAGCGGATTGCAAAGATGGCGGATCTCGATGAAGATGAAATCGTTGCCGTTCTGTCCCGTGAACTCAAGAGACGATACGAGGCTTCCGAACAGTTTCGCAAGGGAGGCAGGGTCGATATGGCGGAGAAGGAAGAGCGGGAAGCAGAAATCATCAAAAGATATTTGCCCCAACCCCTGACCGACGGGGAACTGAAAGAGATCGTTCAACTTGCCATTGTGGAAACAAAGGCCGAATCAATGAAGGAAATGGGAAAGGTGATGAAGGAAGTCATGGGGAAGGTGAAGGGCAGAGCGGATGGGAAGCGGGTTCAGGAGGCTGTCCGTACTCTTCTGGGCGGATAATTCCCCGGGATCTATTTCGAAACTGCCTCCTGGAGGGCCTTCACCAGGGTCTCCAGGTCGATGTCGTACCTGCGGGCATTTTCTTCTATCGTTCCCCAGACCGGTTCTCCGCACACGATGCACGGAAGGCCGTGGTCCATGAATACGGGAACGGTGGCCGGAAATTGGCTGACCACTTCTTCGACAAGCATATCGGCGCGAATTTCATTCTGATGCATAGGAACCCCTCCGGAAACAGGTAGACTGAGGCATTGTTGTCCAGAGAATCAAACGAGCGAACCGGTGACTTTTATTTCCATGCGTCCCTCTGATACAATCGAGCCGCGATGCGCGACGCCCTGAAGGATTACTTTCTCTCTGGAGCATGGAAGGAGTTCGTTCGAGATGTTTCGAATTTCCTGGACTCCAACCTCTGCTATCTGGTCATGGATTATCGCGAGAACCTCTGGTCCACCGACAATACGAATCCGATCTGCATGGCAACGCAGAGTTCAACCAAGGGCCGGCGGTTGTGCCGGGACGACCGGGAAGCCATCCACCGGCTGTGCTTTGAGCGGGGAAATACAACCTTCAGCGTGTGTCACATGAACTTTACCCGCTTCAATATCCCCATACAGATCTCTGATGGTTCAACTATTTCCTTCGGCATGTGCGGCCTCCGATGCCATCGAAGCCTTCCCGCGACCGTTCTGGATCACGGCGAGGCCCTTGGCTGGAAACGGGAAGAGCTGATCCGCCTTTACGAGACAAATCCGATGATTCCACCGGAGAAGCTTCGTGAATTCTGCAGGATCCTCAACCACCTCTTTTCCAGTATCACCGAACTGGTTCAGCTGAAAGAAGGGTTGAAGCAACTGCTTGACGGAGACAAAGCCTCTGGGGTAGCCTAGACCTGCCAAAGTATCTTCTGGAATACCGTGCGCCCGTAGCTCAATTGGATAGAGCATTTGACTTCGGATCAAAGGGTTAGGGGTTCAAGTCCTCTCGGGCGCGCACTTATTTTTCAGATACTTAGGTAAATCCACTCAATCCAAAAATCCCCTGACTGTATAGTTATTGTATACTTGGCCTAGGCGGGCAATTGACAATCTTTTAATGTAGGAGCTAATATGCAAAAAAGATCTCTTAGGGAGGTATGTATGTCAAAGTGGATTATTGGCTTGCTAGGTATACTACTAACCATTAGTTGTGCTTCTACTGATATTTCTTCCATCAAGAATCCAGAGATAAAATCGAAAAAATATTCAAAAATTATTATTTTTTGTCCTTTTAGTGATATAGAATCAAGGCGTGCTTCGGAATCTGTTTTTATTGAACAGCTTGCATATAGCCAAGTAAAAGGTGTTTCCTCTATGGTGATCCTTCCACCACTTCGTGAATATTCTGTCGATGAAGTGGAACAACGAATTAAGGAAACTAAAGCTGATGGGATTTTGATGCTAAATTTAATTGATTCATTTAGCGAAGAGCGATTTGTTGAACCAACATCTACGACAACTCTCGTTCGAGGTAAGTCAGTTACCTTTAAAACCACCCAGACAGGTGGGTATTATATCTCTCTTCCAAGACTGAAATATGAAATCAAGCTATTGGATGCAGATACACGAGATGTGGCATGGATGGCTACTTCATTAACTGAGGGCAGTAGACATGCCAGTTTAGAAACTATGATGAGATCACTTGCAAAAGAAGCTGTTAGTTTGATGAAATCGGATAGGGTTATCTAGATCCAGGACTTGCGATATTTCGGGATAAAATCTCTAAAATAATCTCGGCAGCACCTTTTGAACGTCTTATTGGATATTCATAGGGAGTAAGCTTGTAATGCTCTCTTATGTGGTTATTGACAATTCTGGAATAGTCCAAGATGCAATCAATATCAGATTGTTTAAACCCATCAGATCCAGGAGGATGAAGAAAGAAATCGTATTCATAATGGGCAATAATTTGATTTCTAAGATCTCTAAAAGATGTCATTAGATTTTTGGCAACATTATATGTATTATTTATCTCAGGATCCATGCTGATTATCTTTTTATATGACTCAAAAGTAATGTGCTTGTAGTTCCCTATTTGAGGTGGGTCATATATCTTACATAAGCTTAAAACTAAATCACAAAAAAGACTCACTTTGACAACGTTGAAAAAATTGTAGGTCAATATTTTTGCTATATCTGGGTGACAGTCCTTAGTGGGATAAAGTTGACAGAAGATGCGCCATACGTCATATGAATGTGAGATCGGTTTTGCTAGATATTCCAAGTTTATTAACTCATTCATTATGGTATTTCTCGCTGATATGTCTAGGCGAAGTAGGACTTTTGCTGTCCAATATCTCAACCGCATTTCTCTTGTGACTCGGAGCAAGATGGGCGTAGCGGAGGGTCATGGTCACGTCCTTATGGCCCAGGAGCTCTTTCACAGTTGTAAGATCCACTCCTTTCATGACCAGCATGCTGGCAAAGGTATGTCGGAGGTCGTGAAAGCGGAAGTCTTTAATCCCAGATCGCCGTAATGCCCCTCTAAACGCATTTTTAACGTCGGTGAAGGGTTTGCCCGTTGCGGGATTGAAAAACACGTATGGGACATCCAGACGACGTCTGGTGCGTACTTCTTTAAGGGTATACAGAAGGGTTTGGTTGATGGGGATTTCTTTTCTCTGGGAATTCTTTGTCTGGTCCTGATCGAGAAGAATTAATCGATTCTGGAGATCAACATTATCCCACCGCAGATTTAGAATCTCTCCTCTCCTCATCCCGGTATTCAAAGCCGTAATCACAATTGGACGCAGATGAGGATCACACTGATCGATAAGCTTCTGGCATTCTTCCTGTGAGAGATAGCGTAAGCGTCGATTATTCTCCTGAAGGGTCTTTACTTTTCGGACCTGTTTTAAGTATTCTTCCTCGACCATATGCCAGTCCACCGCCTTGGTAAACATATGGGCCAGGGTTCGGTAGTGCCGATTGACAGTGGCAGGCCTTTTTCCCTGGTTCAGCATCTGGGTTTGATATTTTTCCAGCAGGAGAGGACCGATCTTCCGAAGCGGGAAGTCCCCGAACTGCTGGTTGAGCTTCATCACTATCGCCCTTTTACTGGTGAAGCTTTTCTGCCGCTGGGCCCATTTCAGGTATTCAGGAACAAGATCAGAAAATTTATGATTTCCGACTTTTAGAATTTCTGGGTGCCTTCCTTCGAGCATCTGCTGTTTGCGTTTGGTGAGCAGGATCTCGGCATCCCGATACCGGTAGCTGTTCGAGGACTCATAACGGATCTTTCCATCCGGTCCTCCATAACGGATCCAGTAAACATTGCCTCTCTTATAAATTCCTCTTGCCATGATTCTCCTCCTTTTGTTCAAGGCAGTCCATCAGCCTTGATAACGTAGGGCTTGGAGTCCGCAGCCCCTTTTCAAGCATATGAATGTAATTTCGTTGTACTCCAAGGAGAGCGGCGAATTCCAGCTGGGTCAGGCCAAGATGTTTTCTGTACATGATAATCCGTTCCGGTGTCCAGGGATCCATACCCTTATTATAGTCTAACAGTGTTAGAATGTCAAGGCCGGAGTGAGGTATACAATTTGGTATACAGTGTTTTCTAACTTCTTTATTTAGAGGGCAATTAGAACTGATCATCGGATTATAAATCAAAGGGTTACTCCTCGTTGGATGTAGATTTGGATTTTATCCAGCCATCTATCTCACAGCGACGAAATCGTAAAAATTTACCAATTTTGCAATGAGGAATCTCATTGAGTGAGACAAATTTGTAAATCCATGTTTCCTTTACTTTTAAATAAGCAGACAATTCCTTTACCGTCATCAGTTCTTCATTGCACTGAGGACGGAGATCGGAAAATTTTTGGGCAAGTCGATCCACAATAGATTCGACTAACCGGTCGAAATCTTCCGTGTCAAGCTTTACATTTAAGTCCATATCGAGATGTCCAATTATTACCCCCTCCCTTGGCCCTATATAGAAAAGTGTCCAAAAAGTGAGATGAGATTGACTTGATTTCAAAGCTTTCCTGAGATGAATATAACGGGGAAAGTCTGCGATACAGAATCAATATGTGGGTTATATTCGTCACATTTTGGAGTAGGCTAAACAATTTCATCCCAGGACCTCCTCACAAATAGGGGCGTTCCATAACGTTCCCATCGCTTTGATTGTTTGAACTGATTGAAGCCTCCGCCCGCGCTTTTTAATCCGCCCTTTTTGACGGGATCCAAAAACCCATTTTTGATGAGAGCTCGAATTCCATTGGAGAAGGTTCCCGCTGAAAATCCAAATCGGCGGGCTTCCCCATAACTGAATGAAAAAACTACCCCGTACCGATCTGGATCTTCAAAAGGCAGTTTCACCTTGGCCACAAAATAGAGCCAGATCTTCGAAGCTGAAGGCGGGAGATCCTGAAAGGCGTTCGAGTTTAGGACTCTTAGTGGGATCTGGATAAATCCTCCCCTTATTTTAAATTTCCTGGAACGAGACATAAATCCTCCTTATGAAATGAAATGAGTGGCCTGGCCAAGATTCCCCCTGGACGGCGTACTTTGACCGCCAGTTTCTTGCGAAAATCCAGACTGACGTTCGACAGTTGAATTTCACAAGTTGCTCATAAAAGGGAAGTAAG